>QWCK01000250.1_pt1 | contig 96562 bp, 95 predicted proteins | sample 1972571 | NCBI WGS metagenome assembly QWCK01 (sample SAMN09866710, study PRJNA288562) | Human gut metagenome isolate term2_stool, whole genome shotgun sequencing... | isolation source: gut | host: Homo sapiens | place: USA: California | reverse complement strand
TTCCTCAAGATTGACAAAGATAGGAGAATAAAATGAATCCATTAATCCAAAGCTTGACTGAAGGTCAACTTCGTACAGATATCCCATCATTCCGTCCTGGTGACACTGTTCGTGTACACGCGAAAGTTGTCGAAGGTAACCGTGAACGTATCCAGATTTTTGAAGGTGTTGTTATCGCACGTAAAGGTGCAGGCATCTCAGAAAACTACACAGTTCGTAAAATCTCTAACGGTGTAGGTGTTGAGCGTATCTTCCCAATCCACACTCCACGTGTTGAAAAGATCGAAGTTGTTCGTTACGGTAAAGTACGTCGTGCGAAATTGTACTACTTGCGTGCACTTCAAGGTAAAGCAGCTCGTATCAAAGAAATCCGTCGTTAATTCGACTAAAAAACTCTGCTTATTCAGCAGGGTTTTTCTCTAGCTCCCTTAGTTCAATGGATATAACAACTCCCTCCTAAGGAGTAGTTGCAGGTTCGATTCCTGCAGGGGGCATATAAACAGTGTAAAAAACCGCTCAACTGAGCGGTTTTCGTCTATTCTTCCCTTTTACAGTACCCACGTACGGATGGCATGGGCAACGCCAGATTCATCATTTGTTTTGGTGATGTATTTGGCGATTTTTTTGAGTTCAGGATTTCCATTTTCCATAACAACGGGGTTTCCAACAACTTCGAGCATGGCACGGTCATTCTCTTCGTCTCCGATCGCCATGGTTTCATCTTTGGTCAATCCGAGTTTTTCAGCTAGGTGAGTGATGGCTGAGCCCTTGTCTACATTCTTTTTAAGGAGTTCGAGGTAGAAAGGAGCTGATTTGTTGATGGAGTAGCGTTCGTAAAATTCTGCTGGTATCTTTTCAATCGCAGCGTCGAGAATTTCTGGTTCATCGATAAACATACACTTGACGATTTCCTTGTCAGCCATTTCTTCAGGGGTGCGGTAAAAGATAGGCATGTTGACGAGGGTTGATTCGTGCACCGTGTATTTTCCGATATTGCGATTGGCAGTATAGATACCGTCCTTGGTAATAGCGTGCATGTGGACACCGAGTTTGCGACTGAGAAATTCCATATCGAGATAGTCCTCATAGGCTAAAGATTCGCTGATAATCTCATGGCCAGTAGCAGTTTCTTGGACAAGGGCACCGTTGAAGGTTACAACATAGTCACCCTCGTCTCTCAACTGCAAGTCGTCCAGAAGTTTGGCAACACCTGCGATGGGACGACCCGTTGCAATGACGACTTTGACGCCAGCTTGTTTGGCATCTTGGATGGCAGAAAAGACTTCAGGAGTGATTTCCTTTTGACTGTTAACCAAGGTACCATCGATATCGACGGCGATTAGTTTAATACTCATAAATTTCCTCTTCTAGTTTTTATTTGGGGTAAAATGATCGTTCTCAATCAAGTGTAAAAATTGCTGGGTGATACTTGCGAAGATGCTGTTTTGGTCCAACATTTCTTTTGGAAAATAGAAACGATTATCTCCGTGGCGACTGCCAGCAAGGGATTGGACGATAGGGGACAGGCTAGAGAGTTCTGCCAGTTTACCATTTTTTTGTAAAATCTCAATCTGTGTCCGCGGATTTTCAGATTCGGGACGATAGATATCATAAGGGAGGTCAAAGTTTTTATGAATGGCAGTGTAGTAGTCAGGATCAAAGCCGATGTCCTCAACCAATTGTCTCATGGTTATGAGTTGGTCTTGATCTTCTTCTGAAAAAGTAATGGATTTAAAGACCTTGCGGTTGACAAAGCGTTGCGACAAGTCTGCTAGAATCTTGTCAGGACTGGTCATCCAGAGCTGGAAGTAGGTATTCATCACGCCATCATCCAGAGCCAGATAGTCAGATAGAGTAACTTTCTTTTCAAAAAAAGGTAGCAAATGAGGAGAAGTTCGTGCAAAGAAATCCTTGTCTTCAGGATAGAGTTCCTTGGCGCGCTTGAGGAGATTTTGTAGGAGAACTTCCATGGCCCGTGTTGCTGGATGGAAATAAACCTGCATATACATCTGGTAGCGACTGAGAACATAGTCTTCGATGGCATGCATGCCATTGCGCTGAAAGGCGATACCATTTTCGACAGGTCGAATCACTCGGAGAATTCGAGTCAGGTCAAATTCCCCGTAAGATGCTCCTGTAAAATAGGAGTCGTGCAAGAGATAGTCCATGCGGTCTGCATCAATCTGACTAGAAATGAGCTGTACGACCTGCTTGTTAGGATAGGTATGGTCAATAACACTAGCCACCTTTTTAGGAAAGTCTGGCGCTACTTGTAACAGGACTTGGTGAATCTCTGTCTCAGGACTTTGGATGATTTCCTGGGTAATGGCCTCATGATCTGTATCAAAGAGATGTTCAAAAGTATGGGAGTAGGCACCATGCCCAAGGTCATGAAGGAGCGCAGCGGTCATGGTCAAGAGAGACTCAGCAGGATCCCATTCTTTAGGATATTTTTCTTCAAAAATCTCTGTGATGCGTCGTGCAATCTCATAGACTCCCAAACAGTGGGAAAAGCGACTGTGCTCGCCACCATGGAAGGTATAGCTGGAAGTCCCTAGCTGTTTGATACGACGCAGACGTTGAAATTCTTTTGTATTGATCAAGTCATAGATGACTTGATTATTGACATGGATATAGTTGTGAACTGGGTCACGGAATACTTTTTCGTTCATATGACCATTATAGCAAAATCCTGCTCTTTTTGGTAAAATAGTAGGACAAGAGACAAGAAAGAGGACATGATGTGAAGATTCGAATGCGAAATAGGATTCAGTTTGATGAACAGTTGGAAGTCATTGACCAGCTCTATGACGTGGAAGTGCGTGAAAAGGGAGATTTTAGCTATTTACTCTTTTATAATGAGGAAAAGGAAAAAGTGGTTCTCAAGTTTCATGAAGAAGAACTAGTGATGACCCGTTTCTCGAGTCCCAAAACCATCATGCGTTTTCTAAAGGCTAGCGATAGTTTAGCCTATATTCCGACTCCTATGGGGATGCAGGAGTTTATCATTCAAACGAATCACTACAAATTGGATGGGCAAAAGATTGAGCTTGCCTATCAACTGCAAAATCAAGAGGGACAACCCTTTGCCAGCTATCAATTAGAAATTACTTGGGGATAAGAAAAAGGTTGGCGAATGTCAACCTTATTTGATATAGAGTTCTTGATTTTTTAGAACAATTTCACGTACACTTGTAAACTTCTTGAGTTTTTTAAGTTCTTCAGGATGGGTTACGAGAGTAACAACATAGCCTTCTTTTCCCATGCGACCTGTACGGCCAGCGCGGTGAGTGTAAGTTTCGATATCTCTAGGAATATCAAAGTTTACGACACATTCTAGGCTATCAATGTCAATTCCACGAGCCAGAAGGTCAGTTGCAAGGAGCAGGGTCAACTGTTTGTCTTTAAACTTTTCTAAGATAACTTTTCTAAATTTAACGTTGACATCGCTAGCGAGGGAGACAGCCAAGATATCGCGATACTGTAATTTTTCTTCTGCACTTCCAAGATCTGATAGGCTATTAAAGAAAACTAGTCCGCGGAAATCCTCTACATGAGCCAGTTTTCGTAGCATATCCACTCTGTGACGTTGGTCTACCTGCATGTAGAAGTGCTGGATGTTGTCCAGTTTTTGATCAGAGAGATCAATAGTGCGCGTGTTTGCCGCAATCTTTTCTTGGTCAAACTTGGTCGTCGCACTCATGTAGATGAGTTGGTGGTCACGAGGTGCGTAGTGAGTGATTTTCTCGACAAAGTGAATCTGAGAATCATCGAGCAATTGGTCAAATTCATCCAGGATGATGGTTTCCACATTCATCATCTTGATTTTTTTCAATTTAATCAACTCAAAGATACGGCCAGGAGTTCCAATCAGAATTTCTGGTCCTTTTTTAAGGCGTTCAATCTGGCGTTTCTGACTTGAACCTGATAGGAAGAGCTGAGCAGTCAAGCCGATAACCTCTGCCCACGTTTTACATACGTCAAAAATCTGTCCAGTTAGTTCTGTATTTGGTGCTAGAATCAAGAGTTGCTGGGCTTTTTTCTTTTGTAGTCTGAGAAGACTTGGGAGTAAATAAGCTAGCGTCTTACCAGTTCCTGTTGGGCTCACTCCCAGTAGGTTTTCTCCAGCAAGGATGGGTTCAAATAGTTGAGTTTGAATGGTGGTAAATTCTTGGAAACCGAGCTGGTCGCTCAGTTCTTGCCATTCAGTCGGTAGTTTGGTTTTCATTTTTCTGCCTCAAATCTAATGCCAGCAGTCTGGCGCATGGTATAGAGTAGCTCATGAATAGAACTTGCATCATCCAGCCAAGTCTGGTAGAACGTCTGGTCTGGTTGCTGGATCATGTGCGCAAATGCAGCAACTTCCTCAGTCACTGTATGGGGAGCTTGTTGGATAGGGAGCTGGACTTGATTTCCTTGGTGGTCGCTAAAAATAGCTGAGCGGACATGTTCAATCGTGTTGAGGGTCAAGGTTCCATCTGCTGTGTAAATCTCACAAGGAAGATTGGAAGTGATGTTTTTCCCAGCTTTGATATGAACTTGAAAGTCAGGGTAGAAGAGGATACCGTCTCCATTTAGGTCAATGCTATTGTCAAGCTGTTGAGCCTGATAAGTCGCGTCTTGAGCTTTTCCAAAGAGGCGAACGGCAGCGTAGAGAGGATAAATCCCCAAGTCCATAAGGGCTCCACCAGCAAAACGGTCTGAAAAGACATTTGGCGTCTGCCCAGCTAACAAGTCCGGCATTTTGGATGAATACTTGGCATAGTTGAAATCAGCTCCCAACACTTGCTTGTCTGCTAAAAAGTTTTTGATAGTAGTAAAAGCTTCCTCGTGGTAATTACGAGCAGCTTCAAAGATAAAACAGTGATTTTTCTCAGCTGTCTGTCTCAAATCCAGCCATTCTTGTGGCTGAGTGACAGCTGGTTTTTCAAGAATGACATGCTTACCAGCAGACAAGGCAGTCTTGGCTTGAACAAAATGCAAGGAGTTGGGACTGGCGATATAGACTACATCAAAGGAAGACTTAAAGAAGTCTTCTAATTGATCAAAGAGTTGGACATTCTGATAGCGAGAAGCAAAGGTTGCGGCAGTTTCTCGTTTTCTAGAATAGACTGCGACCAGCTGGAATTCTCCGCTAGCATGGGCTGCTTCTATGAAATGATGGCTGATAGCGCCTGTTCCGATGACACCTAATTTAAGCATAAATACTCCTTTTCCGATTTTAAATCCTTCCTTCATTATAACACAGAAAAGAAGGACTATCCAACAGATGGTAAAAATTTTCAAATGGACTACGTATTTCTTGGAGAAAGTGGTACAATATTTAAATAAGTAGATGAAATGAAAAGGGGGAGAAAATGAGATTATTACCAATAAGAAAAATATCACGTCAGTCTAAGAGGCTAGCGCTTTTTTTGACTTTTTGCGCAGGATATGTAGATGCCTATACCTTTATCGTGCGAGGAAATACCCTTGTGGCAGGACAGACTGGGAATGTGGTTTTTCTATCAGTAGGACTCATTCAACACAATGTGTCAGATGCCAGTGCTAAAGTAATGACCTTGCTAGCTTTTATGATGGGGGTCCTTTTATTAACTATTTATAAGGAAAAATTGAGAATTGTTAAAAAGCCAATTTTGTCCGTAATTCCACTTGCAGTCCTGTCCCTAATTATTGGCTTTGTGCCGCAAACTGTAGAGAATATCTATCTCGTACCGCCATTGGCCTTCTGTATGGGACTGGTGACAACTGCTTTTGGAGAAGTGTCAGGGATTGCCTATAATAATGCTTTTATGACTGGGAATATCAAACGAACCATGTTAGCTTTTGGAGATTATTTTCGGACCAAGCATACGCCTTTCCTACGAGAGGGCTTGATTTTTGTTAGCTTGCTTAGCAGTTTTGTCTTCGGAGTTGTTTTTTCAGCTTATTTGACGATTTATTATCAGGAAAAGACAATTCTAGGTGTTCCTCTTATGATGAGTATCTTTTACTTCAGTATGCTTTTTGCTTCTTGGAGAAAAAAAGGAGAGAAATAGCTTAATTTTAATTGATTTTACTTGTAAGAAAAAAGAAGATATGCTATAATCGAAGAGTTGACTATGCACAGTCCTGTGCAACCGCACGAACATCGTTGCTCATCGTATACGAAATTTAAACTTTGTTATACTTAGAGCCTTTCTTTTAAGTGGTTCGTCCCACGATGCTAGGCGAGTCTTCACAAAAATACGGGGAAACCCTAAAAATCATAGGAGGTGCATAATGAGCACATACGCAATTATCAAAACTGGCGGAAAACAAGTTAAAGTTGAAGTTGGTCAAGCAGTTTACGTTGAAAAATTGAACGTTGAAGCTGGTCAAGAAGTTACTTTTAATGAAGTTGTTCTTGTTGGTGGTGAAAACACTGTTGTCGGAACTCCACTTGTTGCTGGAGCTACTGTAGTTGGAACTGTTGAAAAACAAGGAAAACAAAAGAAAGTTGTTACTTATAAGTACAAACCTAAAAAAGGTAGCCACCGTAAACAAGGTCACCGTCAACCATATACAAAAGTTGTCATCAACGCGATCAACGCTTAATTTTAAGGAGAACACATGATACAAGCAGTCTTTGAGAGAGCCGAAGATGGCGAGCTGAGGAGTGCGGAAATTACTGGACACGCCGAAAGTGGCGAATACGGCTTAGATGTCGTGTGTGCATCGGTTTCTACGCTTGCCATTAACTTTGTCAATTCCATTGAGAAATTTGCAGGCTATGAACCAATCTTAGAATTAAACGAAGATGAAGGTGGCTATCTAAAGGTTGAAATACCAGCGGATCTTCCTTCACACCAGAGAGAAATGACCCAGTTATTCTTCGAATCATTTTTCTTAGGTATGGCAAACTTATCGGAGAACTCTTCTGAGTTCGTCCAAACCAGAGTTATCACAGAAAACTAACACGGAGGAAAACATTATGTTAAAAATGACTCTTAACAACTTGCAACTTTTCGCCCACAAAAAAGGTGGAGGTTCTACATCAAACGGACGCGATTCACAAGCAAAACGTCTTGGAGCTAAAGCAGCTGACGGACAAACTGTAACAGGTGGATCAATCCTTTACCGTCAACGTGGTACGCACATCTATCCAGGTGTAAACGTTGGACGTGGTGGAGACGATACTTTGTTCGCTAAAGTTGAAGGCGTAGTACGCTTTGAACGTAAAGGACGCGATAAAAAACAAGTTTCTGTTTACCCAATCGCAAAATAAAAAGGTCCAGTGAACCTTTTTATCCCGAGCCTTAAAATGAAAAGGCGAGGAAGCTAGAAGTAGCATAAAATCAGGCTTTCCGAGTTTTCGGAGAGCCTATTTTTTGTTTTAATACCCATTTTGAATTTAATAGAGAATAGTTAGATTTAAACTTGCGATGGACATTTTTTTCTTTTTTGGAAAAATTCTGAAATATGGTATAATGAACAGATAGAGAAGTTGGGGGTAAAAGATGAACATTCAACAATTACGCTATGTTGTGGCCATTGCCAATAGTGGTACTTTCCGTGAAGCTGCTGAAAAGATGTATGTTAGTCAGCCAAGTCTGTCTATTTCTGTGCGCGATTTGGAAAAAGAGCTGGGTTTTAAGATTTTCCGTCGAACAAGTTCGGGAACATTTTTGACTCGTCGTGGAATGGAATTTTATGAGAAAGCGCAAGAATTAGTCAAAGGCTTTGATGTTTTTCAAAATCAGTATGCCAATCCTGAGGAAGAAAAGGATGAATTTTCCATTGCCAGTCAGCACTATGACTTCTTGCCACCGACCATTACGGCCTTTTCAGAACGTTATCCTGATTATAAGAACTTTCGTATTTTTGAGTCTACTACAGTTCAAATATTAGACGAAGTGGCCCAAGGACATAGTGAGCTTGGGATTATCTACCTCAACAATCAAAATAAAAAGGGCATCATGCAACGGGTTGAAAAGCTTGGTTTAGAAGTTATTGAACTAATTCCTTTCCAGACTCACATTTATCTTCGTGAAGGACATCCTTTAGCACAGAAAGAGGAATTGGTCATGGAGGACCTAGCGGATCTGCCAACGGTTCGTTTTACTCAAGAAAAGGACGAGTACCTTTACTATTCAGAGAACTTTGTCGACACTAGCGCGAGCTCCCAGATGTTCAATGTGACCGACCGTGCTACTTTGAACGGTATTTTGGAGCGGACGGATGCTTATGCGACTGGATCTGGATTTTTAGATAGTGACAGTGTTAATGGGATCACAGTCATTCGTCTCAAGGATAATCTAGATAATCGCATGGTCTATGTCAAACGGGAAGAAGTGGAGCTTAGCCAAGCTGGTACCCTTTTCGTTGAGGTTATGCAAGAATATTTTGATCAAAAGAGGAAATCATGAAAAAAAGAGGAATAGTAGCAGTCATTGTACTGCTTTTGATTGGGCTGGATCAGTTGGTCAAAAATTATGTTGTCCAGCAGATTCCACTGGGTGAAGTGCGTTCGTGGATACCCAATCTCGTTAGCTTAACCTATCTGCAAAATAGAGGGGCAGCCTTCTCCATGCTGCAAGATCAGCAGTGGTTATTTGCTGTCATTACACTGGTCGTTATGGTCGGTGCCATTTGGTATTTACATAAACACATGGAGGATTCTCTCTGGTTAGTTTTTGGACTGACCCTGATAATAGCGGGAGGTCTGGGCAACTTTATCGACAGAATGAGTCAAGGTTTTGTGGTGGATATGTTTCACCTAGACTTTATCAACTTTGCGATTTTCAATGTTGCTGACAGCTATTTGACAGTTGGTGTCATTGTTTTATTGATTGCAATGCTTAAAGAGGAAGTAAATGGAAATAAAAATTGAAACTGGTGGGCAACGTCTAGACAAGGCTCTATCGGATCTGACAGAATTGTCACGCAGTCTCGCGAATGAACAAATCAAGGCTGGACAAGTTTTGGTTAATGGGCAAGCCAAGAAAGCCAAATACACTGTCCAAGAGGGGGATATCGTCACCTACCATGTGCCAGAACCGGAGGTTTTAGAGTATGTGGCTGAAGATATTCCGCTAGACATCATCTACCAAGATGAGGATGTAGCCGTTGTCAACAAACCTCAAGGGATGGTGGTTCATCCGAGCGCCGGTCATACTAGCGGAACCTTGGTCAATGCCCTCATGTATCATATCAAGGACTTGTCAGGTATCAATGGTGTTCTCCGGCCGGGTATCGTTCACCGCATTGACAAGGACACGTCTGGTCTTCTTATGATAGCTAAAAATGATGAGGCTCACTTAGCACTTGCCCAAGAACTCAAGGATAAAAAGTCTCTCCGCAAATATTGGGCGATTGTTCATGGAAATCTACCAAATGATCGTGGTGTGATTGAAGCACCGATTGGTCGGAGCGAAAAAGACCGTAAGAAACAGGCTGTGACTGCTAAAGGAAAGCCTGCCGTAACACGTTTTCACGTCTTGGAACGCTTTGGAGATTATAGCTTAGTTGAGTTGCAACTGGAAACAGGACGTACCCACCAAATCCGTGTTCATATGGCTTATATTGGCCATCCAGTCGCTGGTGATGAGGTCTATGGTCCTCGTAAAACCCTGAAAGGACATGGACAGTTTCTCCATGCCAAGACTCTAGGTTTTACTCATCCGAGAACAGGTGAAACCTTGGAGTTCACAGCAGATATTCCAGAAATTTTTAAAGAAACGCTGGAAAGATTGCGAAAAAATGAGAATAGATAAAAGAGTTGAGATGCCTTGTCTCAACCTTTTTATTTCAAGTCTTTTCTATTTTGAAGTATTCATGTTATAATGGATAAATATGAAGAATCGGAGTGAGAATATGAAGTACAAACGAATCGTCTTTAAGGTAGGGACTTCCTCCTTGACAAATGAAGACGGGAGTTTATCAAGAAGTAAAGTAAGGGCAATTACCCAGCAATTGGCTATGCTGCATGAAGCTGGGCATGAGTTGATTTTAGTCTCATCTGGGGCAGTAGCGGCTGGATTTGGTGCTTTGGGTTTTAAAAAACGTCCGACCAAGATTGCAGATAAACAAGCTTCGGCTGCAGTTGGTCAGGGACTTTTGTTGGAGGAATACACAACCAACCTCCTCATGCGCCAAATCGTTTCTGCGCAAATTTTGCTGACCCAGGATGATTTTGTAGATAAACGTCGCTATAAGAATGCCCATCAGGCCTTGTCTGTATTGCTTCATCGTGGTGCAATTCCCATCATCAACGAGAATGACAGTGTCGTCATTGACGAACTCAAGGTGGGTGATAATGACACTCTGAGTGCCCAGGTAGCGGCGATGGTTCAGGCGGATCTCTTGGTCCTCTTGACGGATGTGGACGGTCTCTATACTGGCAATCCTAATTCGGATCCAACAGCTAAGCGTTTGGAGAGAATTGAGACCATCAATCATGAGATTATTGATATGGCTGGTGGAGCAGGTTCTTCAAATGGAACTGGGGGTATGCTGACAAAAATCAAGGCGGCTACGATTGCGACGGAGTCGGGTGTGCCAGTCTATATCTGCTCTTCCTTGAAATCAGATGTCTTGATTGAGGCAGCTGAAGAGACTAAGGATGGTTCTTACTTTGTTGCGCAAGAGAAGGGACTTCGTACCCAGAAACAATGGCTAGCCTTCTATGCTCAAAGTCAGGGAACGATTTGGGTAGATGGTGGAGCTGCAGAGGCACTTTCAAAAAACGGGAAAAGTCTCCTTTTATCGGGTGTGGTAGAAGTGGAAGGAAACTTCTCTTACCACGATATTGTAACAGTAGCAGATAAAGAAACAGGTCAATCTCTTGGAAAGGGACGTGTCCAATTTGGCGTCTCAGCTCTAGAAGATATGCTCCGTTCTCAAAAAGCTAAGGGAGTCTTGATTCACCGTGATGACTGGATTTCCATCACTCCTGAAATCCAGCTGCTCTTTACAGAATTTTAGAGGTGAACGATGGTAAGTACACAAGAACAATTTGAACAGGTACAGGCTGTTAAGAAATCAATCAATACTGCCAGCGAAGCAGTGAAAAACCAAGCCTTGCTAGCCATGGCTGATCAGTTATTGGCAGCTACTGAGGAGATTTTAGCGGCCAATACCCTCGATATGGTAGCGGCCAAGGGAAAAATCTCAGATGTTATGCTAGACCGTCTTTATTTGGATGCGGGACGTATAGAAGCGATGGCAACTGGTATTCGTGAAGTGGTTGCTTTACCAGATCCTATTGGTGAAGTCCTAGAAACAAGTCAGCTTGAAAATGGCTTGGTTATTACTAAGAAGCGTGTGGCTATGGGGGTCATCGGTATTATCTATGAAAGCCGTCCAAATGTGACATCTGATGCGGCTGCTTTGGCACTCAAGAGTGGGAATGCGGTCGTTCTTCGTAGTGGTAAGGACGCCTACCAAACTGCTCATGCTATTGTCACAGCCTTGAAGAAGGGCTTGGAGAAAACGACCATTCATCCAAATGTAATTCAACTGGTGGAAGACACCAGCCGAGAAAGTAGCTATGCCATGATGAAGGCCAAGGACTATCTAGATCTTCTCATTCCTCGTGGAGGTGCTGGCTTGATCAATGCCGTGGTTGAGAATGCCATTGTGCCAGTTATCGAGACAGGAACTGGAATTGTCCATGTCTATGTAGATAAGGATGCAGATGAAGACAAGGCTCTATCGATCATCAACAATGCTAAAACCAGTCGTCCTTCTGTCTGCAATGCCATGGAGGTCTTGCTGGTTCATGAAGACAAGGCAACAAGCTTCCTTCCTCGCTTGGAGCAAGTGCTGGTTGCAGATCGAAAAGAAGCTGGACTGGAACCAATTCAATTCCGTCTGGATAGCAAAGCAAGTCAGTTTGTTTCAGGTCGAGCAGCCGAGGCCCAAGACTTTGATACCGAGTTTTTAGACTATGTCCTAGCGGTTAAGGTTGTGAGTAGTTTAGAAGAAGCGGTTGCGCATATTGAAGCCCACAGCACCCATCATTCGGATGCGATTGTGACGGAAAATGCTGAAGCTGCGACTTACTTTACAGATCAAGTAGATTCAGCAGCGGTTTATGTCAATGCCTCAACGCGTTTCACTGACGGTGGGCAATTTGGTCTTGGATGTGAGATGGGGATTTCTACTCAGAAACTGCATGCGCGTGGTCCAATGGGCTTGAAAGAGTTGACTAGCTACAAGTATGTGGTTACTGGTGACGGACAGATAAGGGAGTAAGAGATGAAGATTGGATTTATCGGTTTGGGGAATATGGGTTCTAGCTTGGCCAAGGCTGTCTTGCAGGCTAAGGCGGGTGCTCAGATTCTTCTTGCCAATCGTAGTCAAGCGAAAGTAGATGCTTTCATTGCCAACTTTGGAGGTCAGGCTTCCAGCAATGACGAAATCTTCGCAGAAGCAGATGTGATTTTTCTAGGAGTTAAGCCTGCTCAGTTTCCGGAACTGCTTGCTCAATACCAGACCATCCTTGAAAAACGAGAGAGTCTTCTTTTGATTTCTATGGCGGCTGGATTGACCTTGGAAAAACTAGCGAGTCTTCTGCCTAGTCACCACAGAATCATTCGCATCATGCCCAATACTCCAGTGGCTATCGGCCAAGGAGTGATTAGTTATGCCATGTCAGCAAATTGTCGTGCTGAGGACAGAGAACTCTTTTGTCAGCTTTTAGCCAAGGCTGGTCTCTTGATTGAGCTGGGAGATGGCTTAATCGATGCTGCGACAGGTCTTGCAGGTTGTGGACCAGCCTTTGTCTATCTCTTTATCGAGGCTTTGGCAGATGCAGGTGTGCAGACAGGATTGTCAAGAGAAAGGGCCTTGAAAATGGCAGCCCAAACAGTAGTCGGCGCTGGACAAATGGTCCTCGAAAGCCAGCAACATCCTGGAGTTTTGAAAGACCAAGTTTGCAGCCCAGGAGGTTCGACTATCGCGGGTGTAGCACGTCTGGAAGAACATGCCTTTAGAGGTACCGTCATGGACGCAGTTCAGCAAGCCTACAAACGAACACAAGAACTAGGTAAATAAGAGGTTGGATGACTCCCAACCTCTTTTATGGTCCATTGAATGGAGAAGACACAAAAAGATTGTCACAAAAACCTATTTTTTTGATAGAATAGAAGGTAGAAAAAAAGAAATGAGTTAGACATGTCAAAAGGATTTTTAGTCTCTCTTGAGGGACCAGAGGGAGCAGGAAAGACCAGTGTTTTAGAGGTTCTACTCCCAATTTTAGAGGAAAAAGGAGTAGAGGTGCTGACGACCCGTGAGCCTGGCGGAGTCTTGATTGGTGAGAAGATTCGGGAAGTGATTTTGGACCCAAGTCATACGCAGATGGATCCTAAAACGGAACTCCTCCTCTATATTGCCAGTCGTAGACAGCACTTGGTGGAAAAAGTTCTTCCAGCACTTGAAGCTGGCAAGTTGGTCATTATGGACCGCTTCATCGATAGTTCCCTTGCTTATCAGGGATTTGGTCGTGGCTTGGATATTGATGCCATTGATTGGCTCAATCACTTTGCGACAGATGGCCTTAAACCCGATTTGACACTTTATTTTGACATCGAGGTGGAAGAAGGACTGGCTCGCATTGCTGCTAATAGTGACCGCGAGGTCAATCGTTTGGACTTGGAAGGCTTAGACTTGCACAAGAAAGTTCGTCAAGGCTACCTTTCTCTTCTGGACAAAGAAGGAAATCGCATGGTCAAGATTGATGCGAGTCTTCCTTTGGAGCAAGTTGTGGAAACGACCAAGGCTGTCTTATTTGACAGAATGGGCTTGGCTAAATGAAACAAGAACAACTAAAAGCTTGGCAGCCAGACCAGTTTGACCGCTTTGTCCGTATCCTAGAACAAGATCAGCTCAATCATGCCTATCTTTTTTCAGGATTCTTTGGAAGCTTGGAAATGGCGCAGTTTTTGGCTAAGAGCCTCTTTTGTATGGATAAAGTAGGCGTTCTACCATGTGAGAAATGCCGAAACTGTAAGCTGATTGAACAGGAAGAATTTCCCGATGTTACTTTAATCAAGCCAGTCAATCAGGTCATCAAGACAGAACGCATTCGGGAATTGGTAGGACAGTTTTCCCAAGCAGGGATTGAAAGTCAGCAGCAGGTTTTTATTATCGAGCAGGCGGAGAAAATGCATCCCAACGCAGCCAATTCTCTGCTCAAGGTCATCGAAGAACCCCAGAGTGAGGTTTATATTTTTTTCTTGACCAGCGATGAGGAAAAGATCTTGCCAACTATCCGGAGTCGTACCCAGATTTTCCACTTTAAAAAGCAAGAAGAAAAGCTCATCTTGCTCTTAGAGCAAATGGGGCTTGTCAAGAAAAAAGCGACTCTTTTAGCCCAGTTTTGTCAATCACGAGCTGAAGCTGAAAAATTGGCAAATCAGGCAAGTTTTTGGACCTTGGTGGATGAAAGTGAGCGCCTGCTGACTTGGCTATTAGCCAAGAAAAAAGAAAGTTATCTTCAGGTTGCTAAATTAGCCAGCTTGGCAGATGACAAGGAAAAACAAGATCAGGTCTTGCGAATCCTCGAAGTGCTCTGTGGACAGGACCTCTTGAAAGCAAGGATTCGACAGATTCTACAAGATTTGCTAGAAGCTAGAAAAATGTGGCAAGCTAATGTCAGCTTTCAAAATGCCATGGAATATCTGGTTTTGAAAGAAATATAAACTCAATGAAGGATAAAGAAAGGAAAGGGCTGGTTTATGGACAAGAAAGAATTATTTGACGCGCTAGACGATTTTTCTCAACAGTTATTGGTGACCTTGGCCGATGTGGAAGCCATCAAGAAAAATCTGAAGAGCCTGGTTGAGGAAAATACAGCTCTTCGCTTGGAAAATAGTAAGTTGCGCGAACGCTTGGGCGAGGTGGAAGCAGATACTCCCGTCAAGGCTAAGCATGTTCGTGAAAGCGTCCGTCGGATCTATAAAGACGGTTTTCACGTATGTAATGATTTTTATGGACAACGCCGGGAGCAGGACGAGGAATGTATGTTCTGTGATGAGTTGTTGTACAGGGAGTAGGCATGCAGATTCAAAAAAGTTTTAAGGGGCAAACTCCCTATGGCAAGCTGTACCTAGTAGCAACGCCGATTGGCAATCTAGATGATATGACCTTTCGTGCCATCCAGACTTTGAAAGAGGTGGACTGGATTGCGGCTGAGGACACGCGCAATACTGGTCTCTTACTCAAGCATTTTGACATTTCTACTAAGCAGATTAGTTTTCATGAGCACAATGCCAAGGAAAAAATTCCTGATTTGATTGGTTTCTTGAAAGCAGGACAAAGTATCGCTCAGGTCTCTGATGCGGGTCTGCCTAGTATCTCAGACCCTGGGCATGATTTGGTCAAGGCAGCTATTGAGGAAGAAATCGCAGTTGTTACAGTTCCAGGTGCCTCTGCAGGGATTTCTGCCTTGATTGCCAGTGGCCTAGCACCACAACCACATATCTTTTACGGTTTCTTACCGAGAAAATCAGGCCAACAAAAGCAATTTTTCGACTTAAAAAAAGATTATCCTGAAACTCAGATTTTCTACGAATCGCCCCATCGTGTGGCAGATACATTGGAAAATATGCTAGAAGTCTACGGTGACCGCTCGGTAGTCTTGGTCAGGGAATTGACCAAAATCTATGAAGAATACCAACGAGGAAAGATTTCAGAGCTACTAGAAAGCATAGCTGAAACGCCACTCAAGGGTGAATGCCTTCTCATCGTTGAAGGTGCCAGTCAGGATGTGGAAGAAAAAGACGAGGAGGACTTGTTCTTAGAAATTCAAACCCGTATCCAGCAAGGCATGAAGAAAAATCAAGCCATTAAGGAAGTTGCTAAGATTTACCAGTGGAATAAAAGTCAGCTCTACGCTGCCTACCACGAATGGGAAGAGAATCAATGCAACGACTAAACAGGGAAGTTTGCCTTCTTCCCTTTTTTTGTTATACTAGTAAAAGAAAAATTAGAAAGATTTGTGGGTGTCAAACAGTCTAGTAGCTTGTTTTTATTTGGACTTAGTTTCCACCCAAAGAGGTATTAGTGTCGTGTCTCAATCTTATATCAATGTTATCGGAGCAGGTTTGGCAGGTTCTGAAGCAGCCTACCAAATCGCAGAACGTGGTATTCCAGTTAAACTCTATGAAATGCGTGGTGTCAAGTCAACACCCCAACACAAAACAGACAATTTTGCTGAATTGGTTTGTTCCAATTCCTTACGTGGGGATGCTTTGACCAATGCAGTTGGGCTTCTCAAGGAAGAAATGCGTCGCTTGGGTTCTGTTATCTTGGAATCAGCAGAAGCTACACGTGTTCCTGCGGGCGGTGCCCTTGCAGTGGACCGTGACGGTTTCTCCCAAATGGTGACCGAAAAAGTAGCCAATCATCCTTTGATTGAAGTGGTTCGTGATGAAATTACAGAATTGCCGACTGATGTTATTACAGTTGTAGCGACTGGTCCTTTGACCAGTGATGCCTTAGCTGAAAAGATTCATGCCCTTAATGACGGTGATGGATTCTATTTCTACGACGCGGCGGCGCCTATTATCGATGTCAATACCATCGATATGAACAAGGTCTATCTCAAGTCTCGTTATGACAAGGGAGAGGCGGCCTACCTCAATGCTCCAATGACCAAGCAAGAGTTTATGGATTTTCATGAAGCCTTGGTCAATGCTGAAGAAGCACCGCTGAATTCGTTTGAAAAAGAAAAGTACTTTGAAGGTTGTATGCCTATCGAAGTCATGGCCAAGCGTGGCATTAAAACCATGCTCTATGGCCCTATGAAACCAGTTGGTCTGGAGTATCCAGACGACTACACAGGCCCTCGAGATGGAGAATTTAAAACCCCTTATGCGGTTGTCCAACTTCGTCAGGATAATGCGGCTGGTAGCCTCTACAATATCGTCGGTTTCCAAACCCACCTCAAATGGGGAGAACAAAAGCGTGTTTTCCAAATGATTCCAGGTCTTGAAAATGCTGAGTTTGTCCGTTATGGGGTCATGCACCGCAATTCTTATATGGATTCACCAAATCTTCTTGAACAGACTTACCGTTCTAAGAAACAGCCCAACCTCTTCTTTGCTGGTCAAATGACGGGTGTGGAAGGCTATGTTGAGTCAGCAGCGTCAGGCTTAGTTGCGGGTATTAACGCAGCTCGACTCTTCAAGGGTGAAAGTGAGGCCATCTTCCCAGAGACCACAGCGATCGGAAGTCTAGCTCATTACATCACTCATGCAGACAGCAAACATTTCCAACCGATGAATGTCAATTTTGGGATTATCAAGGAATTGGATGGCGAGCGTATCCGTGATAAAAAAGCTCGTTATGAAAAAATTGCAGAGCGTGCCCTTACTGACTTAGAGGAATTTTTAACGGTCTAATTTTTTTGAAAGAATTGCTCATGGCACTATAAAAATCTTAGAAATTGTGATAAAATAGGTAGGATAAAAAAAGGAGAGTAAAAATGGCGAACCCCAAGTATAAACGTATTTTAATCAAGTTATCAGGTGAAGCCCTTGCCGGTGAACGTGGCGTAGGGATTGATATCCAAACAGTTCAAACAATCGCAAAAGAGATTCAAGAAGTTCATAGCTTAGGTATCAAAATTGCCCTTGTTATCGGTGGAGGAAATCTCTGGCGTGGGGAACCTGCTGCAGAAGCAGGAATGGACCGTGTTCAGGCAGATTACACTGGAATGCTTGGGACCGTGATGAATGCTCTTGTGATGGCAGATTCATTGCAACAAGTTGGTGTCGATACGCGTGTACAAACAGCCATTGCGATGCAACAAGTGGCAGAGCCTTACGTACGTGGACGTGCCCTTCGCCACCTTGAAAAAGGCCGCATCGTTATCTTTGGTGCCGGAATTGGTTCACCATACTTCTCAACAGATACAACAGCAGCCCTTCGTGCAGCTGAAATCGAAGCGGATGCCATTCTTATGGCTAAAAATGGCGTAGATGGTGTTTACAATGCCGATCCTAAGAAAGACAAGACAGCTGTTAAGTTTGAAGAATTGACCCACCGTGACGTTATCAACAAAGGTCTTCGTATCATGGACTCAACTGCTTCAACCCTCTCTATGGACAACGACATTGACTTGGTTGTCTTTAACATGAACCAACCAGGCAACATCAAACGTGTCGTATTTGGTGAAAATATCGGAACAACAGTTTCAAACAATATCGAAGAAAAGGAATAAAAAAATTATGGCTAATGCAATTGTAGAAAAAGCTAAAGAGAGAATGACCCAGTCTCACCAATCACTTGCTCGTGAATTTGGTGGTATCCGTGCCGGTCGTGCCAACGCAAGCTTGCTAGACCGTATCCACGTAGAATACTATGGAGTCGAAACTCCTCTTAACCAAATCGCTTCAATTACTATTCCAGAAGCGCGTGTCTTGTTGGTAACACCATTTGACAAGTCTTCATTGAAAGACATCGAACGTGCCTTGAACGCTTCTGATCTTGGTATCACACCAGCTAACGATGGTTCTGTGATCCGCTTGGTTATCCCTGCCCTTACAGAAGAAACTCGTCGTGACCTTGCTAAAGAAGTGAAGAAGGTCGGTGAAAATGCTAAAGTGGCTGTCCGCAATATCCGTCGCGACGCTATGGACGAAGCCAAGAAACAAGAAAAAGCAAAAGAAATCACTGAAGACGAATTGAAGACTCTTGAAAAAGATATTCAAAAAGTAACAGACGACGCTGTGAAACACATCGACGACATGACTGCCAATAAAGAAAAAGAACTCTTGGAAGTCTAAAAATAAACAGAAAAACTCAGTTGGCATTGCTGGCTGAGTTTTATTCGAAAGAAGGAAATATGAATACAAATCTTGCAAGTTTTATCGTTGGACTCATCATCGATGAAAATGACCGTTTTTACTTTGTGCAAAAGGATGGTCAGACCTATGCTCTTGCTAAGGAAGAAGGTCAACATTCGGTAGGTGATACGGTCAAAGGTTTTGCCTACACGGATATGAAGCAAAAACTCCGCTTGACCACTCTAGAAGTGACTGCCACTCAGGACCAATTTGGTTGGGGAACGGTAACGGAAGTTCGTAAGGACTTGGGTGTCTTTGTCGATACCGGTCTACCTGATAAAGAAATCGTTGTGTCACTCGATATCCTCCCTGAGCTCAAGGAACTCTGGCCTAAGAAAGGTGACAAACTCTACATCCGTCTTGAAGTGGACAAGAAAGACCGAATCTGGGGACTTTTGGCGTATCAGGAAGACTTCCAACGTCTGGCTCGTCCTGCCTACAACAACATGCAGAACCAAAACTGGCCAGCTATTGTTTACCGTCTCAAGCTGTCAGGAACATTTGTTTACCTACCAGAGAATAACATGCTTGGTTTCATTCACCCAAGTGAACGCTACGCAGAGCCACGTTTGGGGCAAGTTCTAGATGCGCGTGTCATCGGTTTCCGTGAAGTAGACCGTACTTTGAACCTCTCCCTCAAACCACGTTCCTTTGAAATGTTGGAAAATGATGCCCAGATGATTTTGACCTACTTGGAAAGCAATGGCGGTTTCATGACCTTGAATGATAAGTCGTCTCCTGAGGACATCAAGGCAACCTTTGGCATTTCTAAAGGTCAGTTCAAGAAAGCGCTCGGTGGCTTGATGAAGGCTGGCAAAATCAAGCAAGACCAGTTTGGTACAGAGTTGATTTAGGCCTTATAGACATGATAAAGAAACTTGAAGAAATGAGTTTAGAGGAACTCTGGCAACTTTTTCCTATTTTTCTAGTAGAGCACAAGTCAGAGTGGAAAGACTGGTATGAATTGGAAAAAACAAGTCTGAAAAAAATATTGGGTGCAAATGTTATTAAAAGAATAGAACATATCGGTAGCACTGCTATTCCTAATATTTGGGCCAAAAATATCGTTGATATTCTGTTAGAAGTAGGTAGAATAGAGGATTTAGCAAGAGTTAGGGATTTATTGGTGAAGAATGGGTGGCTAGTGATGTCGGAGAGTCCTAACAGGATTTCGCTAAATAAAGGATATACAGAGCAGGGATTTGCTGAGAAAGTTTTTCATTTACATTTGCGAATGACGGGAGATCATGACGAGATTTATTTTAGAGATTATCTCTGCCAGCATCCAGATATTGCCCAAGCGTATCAGGAATTAAAACTAAGTTTGTGGAAAAAATTTGAACACAATCGAGACGCCTATACAGATGCTAAAACAGATTTTATAAACCACTACGTATCAGAGGCTAAGTCCAGTAATTTTCAAGAATCAGAAAAGTGTCATCAAAGAACTCTTGATAGGAGAAAGAATTGAGAAAATCATTTTACACTTGGCTCATGACTGAGCGCAATCCTAAAAGTAATAGCCCTAAAGCTATTTTGGCAGACCTCGCTTTTGAGGAGTCGGCTTTTCCAAAACACACAGATGATTTTGATGAGGTGAGTCGCTTTTTGGAGGAACATGCCAGTTTCTCTTTCAACCTAGGAGACTTTGACACCATCTGGCAAGAATACTTAGAACACTAGAGACAATGAGATGAGGCTAGTATTTTATTGTTCTCTTTGCTATAATAAAAAGAAATAAACGGATTAGAGAGGTTCTTTATTTGAAGGAACATTCAATAGACATTCAACTGAGTCATCCAGATGACCTGTTTCATCTTTTTGGATCCAACGAGCGCCATCTTCGTTTGATGGAAGAAGAGCTCGATGTGGTGATTCATGCCCGTACGGAGATTGTCCAGGTTTTGGGTGAAGAGACTGCCTGTGAGGAAGCCCGTCAGGTTATCCAAGCCTTGATGGTCTTGGTGAATCGAGGAATGACCGTTGGCACGCCAGATGTGGTGACTGCGATTAGCATGGTCAAAAACGATGAAATCGACAAGTTTGTCGCCCTTTACGAAGAAGAAATTATCAAAGACAATACTGGGAAACCGATCCGTGTCAAAACCTTAGGTCAAAAACTTTATGTGGACAGTGTCAAACAGCATGATGTGACCTTTGGAATCGGACCTGCAGGGACAGGGAAGACCTTTCTTGCAGTGAATTTGGCAGTAACTGCCCTTAAACGTGGGCAAGTCAAGCGGATTATCCTCACTCGTCCAGCAGTGGAAGCTGGCGAGAGTCTAGGATTTCTTCCGGGCGATCTTAAGGAGAAGGTTGATCCTTATCTTCGACCAGTTTATGATGCCTTGTATCAGATTCTCGGCAAAGACCAAACGACTCGTCTCATGGAGCGTGAGATTATCGAAATCGCGCCCCTTGCCTATATGCGTGGTCGGACCTTGGATGATGCCTTTGTCATTTTAGATGAGGCACAAAATACGACCATCATGCAGATGAAGATGTTCCTGACTCGTTTAGGATTTAATTCGAAGATGATTGTCAATGGAGATATTAGTCAGATTGACCTGCCACGTAATGTTAAATCCGGTTTGATTGATGCTCAAGAAAAACTTAAGAACATTCACCAAATCGACTTTGTTCATTTTTCAGCTAAGGATGTGGTTCGCCATCCTGTTGTTGCTCAGATTATCCGAGCCTATGAACCGGCTCCAGTTAAGGTTGAAGAAAAGAACCAAGAAACAGAATAGCAAAAAAGCAGTTCAGATGTGAACTGCTTTTTTTAATGAGTGTCTAGCTTTAAACAAGTTCGTCGATAGAAGTGTGATCTTTAGCTAGGCCTTGAGCAACTGGGAGGCTAGTTAAGTAACCTTTATAAGTGGTCACACCTTGACGCAAGCCCTCATCTTCAGAGATTGCATGTGCAAAACCTTTGTCAGCCAGAGCTTCGATATAAGGAAGAGTGACATTGGTTAGGGCGATAGTAGAAGTACGGGCGACCGCGCCAGGGATATTGGCAACGGCATAGTGGAGAACACTATGTTTTTCATAGACGGGTTCATCGTGTGTTGTCACACGGTCAGCTGTCTCGATAACGCCACCTTGGTCAACGGCAACGTCAACGATGACAGAGCCTGGACGCATTTGTTTGACCATCTCATCTGTCACCAATTTCGGTGCTTTGGCACCAGGGATGAGAACTGCACCAATCACTACATCAGCATCTCTCACACTTGCTTCGATGTTGAATGAATTAGACATAAGAGTTTGAATTTGATTTCCAAAGACTTCTTCTAGAACTGAGAGACGCTTCGCACTGATATCTAAAATAGTCACTTGAGCACCAAGACCAAGGGCGATGCGGGCAGCATGTGTACCGACGACACCACCACCGATGATGGTTACTTTTCCTTTTGGAACACCCGGTACACCACCAAGTAGGACACCAGAGCCGCCAGCTTGTTTAGTAAGGAAGTGAGCTCCGATTTGAACCGCCATACGACCTGCAACTTCACTCATAGGAACGAGGAGTGGTAGTTGTCCTTGATTGTCACGAACAGTTTCATAGGCAATTCCTGTTGTTTTGGCTTCTAACATGGCATCTGCTAATTCTGGAGCAGCGGCCATGTGCAAGTAGGTGAAGAGGAGAAGATCGTCGCGCAAATAGCCATATTCAGAATTTAAAGGTTCTTTTACTTTTACGACTAACTCGGTAGCCCAAGCTTCAGCAGCAGTAGCGACAATCTCAGCTCCTTGCTTTTGATAGTCTGCATCAGTAAATCCTGAACCGAGACCAGCATTTGTTTCGATGAGGACACGATGTCCACGGGTGATCAAACTGTGGACGCCAGCAGGAGTGAGGGCAACGCGGTTTTCGTTATTTTTAATTTCTTTTGGAATTCCGATTAACATAGAGATAACCTACCTTTCAATTGTCGGGATTATTTTGGTTGTCACATTTCGGTTCATAAATCAAAAATGTGATGGTTTTATTGTATATGAAACCGCTTCAAAAATCAAGAAAAACTTGTCATCCAAATTTATTTATGCTAGACTAGTGAGAATCAAGCTCTAATGGAGGGAAAAGTATGGAATCAATATTTGTGAAATTTTCCAAGTATCCAACTATAGAAACGAAGCGTTTATTGCTCCGACCTGTAACCTTGGACGATGCAGAAGCTATGTTTGAGTATGCCTCAGACAGAGAAAATACACGCTACACTTTTCCAACAAATCAAAGCTTAGAAGAAACCAAGAACAACATCGCTCAGTTTTACTTGGCTAGTCCCTTGGGACGGTGGGGAATCGAACTAAAAAGCAATGGTCAGTTTATTGGTACCATTGACTTGCACAAGATCGATACTGTTCTTAAGAAGGCAGCCATTGGCTACATTATCAATAAAAAGTATTGGAATCAAGGATTGACGACAGAAGCCAATCGTGCCGTGATTGAACTGGCTTTTGAGCAGATTGGAATGAACAAGTTGACCGCCCTTCATGACAAAGACAATCCCGCATCAGGAAAGGTCATGGAGAAATCAGGTATGCGTTTTTCCCACGAAGAACCCTATGCCAGAATGGATAATAAAGAACCAGGTCGAATTATCACAAGGGTTCATTATGTCTTGACTAAGGAAAACTATTTTGCAAATAAATAAGCAGTTGAAAAGAAATTTTCGACTGTTTTTTCTTCCTCTTACGAATAATTTAAGAGAGGAGAAAATATGGAAGCAATTATCGAGAAAATCAAAGAGTATAAAATCATTGTCATCTGCTCTGTTTTAGGCTTGGCCTTGGGCGCATTTTTCCTACTAAAGCCAACTACACAGACACCCGTCACAGAAACAAATTTGCAGACTGAAGTCGCAGCTGTTTCAAAGGATTCATCGTCTGAAAAAGAAATGAAGAAGGAAGAAAAGGAAGAATCTCCTGAACAAGATCTAATAACAGTAGATGTCAAGGGTGCTGTTAAATCGCCAGGGATTTATGATTTACCAGTAGGGAGTCGGGTTCACGATGCCGTTCAGAAGGCGGGTGGATTGACAGAAGAAGCCGACAGCAAGTCGCTTAATCTCGCTCAGAAAGTCAGTGACGAGGCTCTTGTCTATGTTCCAACTAAGGGAGAAGAAGCGGCTAGTCAGCAGGCTGCCTCTGGAACGACTGCTTCGACAAGTAAAGATAAGAAAGTCAACCTCAACAAAGCCAGTCTGGAAGAACTCAAACAGGTCAAAGGCTTGGGAGGAAAAAGAGCTCAGGACATTATCGACCATCGTGAGGCAAATGGCAAATTCAAGTCGGTAGATGAATTAAAGAAAGTCTCTGGTATTGGCGCTAAGACCATAGAAAAGCTAAAAGATTATGTCACAGCGGATTAAGAATTTCCCTATCCCCTTAATCTATCTGAGTTTTCTGTTGCTCTGGCTTTACTATGCCATTTTTGGAGCGTCCTATCTCGCACTGCTAGGTTTTGTTTTTTTGCTCGTCTGTCTCTTTTTCCAATTTCCTTGGAAATCGGCTGGTAAAGTTCTAGCGATTTGTGGAGTTTTTGGAATTTGGTTTTTGTTTCAAAACTGGCAACAAAGTCAAGCTAGTCAAAACCTAGTGGATTCTGTTGAAAGGGTACGGATTTTGCCTGACACTATTAAGGTCAATGGAGATAGTCTGTCCTTTCGGGGCAAGGCTGAGGGTCACACCTTCCAAGTTTACTATAAACTCCAGTCCGAGGAAGAGAAAGAGCTCTTTCAGACCTTAACAGACCTTCACGAGATAGAGCTAGAAGGGAAAGTCTCTGAACCTGAAGGGCAGAGAAATTTTGGTGGATTTGACTACCAAGCCTATCTGAAGACTCAGGGAATTTACCAGACACTGACCATCAAGAGCATCCAGTCACTTAAACAGGTTAGCAGTTGGGATATAGGTGAAAATTTGTCGGCTTTACGTCGAAAGGCTGTAGTTTGGATCAAGGCGCACTTTCCAGACCCTATGCGCAACTATATGACAGGGCTGTTATTAGGACATCTAGATACGGACTTCGAGGAGATGAATGAGCTTTATTCCAGTCTTGGAATTATCCATCTCTTTGCCTTGTCGGGTATGCAGGTGGGCTTCTTTATGGATGCCTTTAAGAAACTCCTCTTACGATTGGGCTTGACCCAAGAAAAGTTGAAGTGGCTAACTTATCCCTTTTCTCTTATCTATGCAGGTCTGACAGGATTTTCAGCATCTGTTATTCGCAGTCTCTTGCAAAAGTTACTAGCCCAACATGGTGTTAAAGGTTTGGATAATTTTGCCTTGACGATCCTTGTCCTCTTTATCATCATGCCCAACTTTTTCTTGACAGCTGGAGGGGTCTTGTCCTGCGCTTATGCTTTTATCTTGACTATGACTAGCAAAGAAGGCGATGGGATCAAGGCTGTTGCCAGAGAAAGTCTGGTCATTTCTTTGGGAATATTGCCTATTCTATCCTTCTATTTTGCAGAATTTCAGCCTTGGTCTATCCTTTTGACCTTTGTCTTTTCCTTTCTGTTTGATGTGGTCTTCTTACCGCTTTTGTCCATCTTATTCATTCTGTCTTTTGTTTCCCCAGTCACTCAGTTTAACTTTGTTTTTGAGTGGTTGGAGAACATCATTCGCTTGTTATCGCAGCTGGCAAGTAGGCCCATGGTCTTTGGACAACCCACCACATGGCTTTTGATTCTCCTCTTAGTTTCATTAGCCTTGGTCTATGATATGAGGAAAAACATTAAAAGACTAGCAGGATTTAGTCTTTTTATTGTGGGGCTCTTTTTCCTGACGAAACATCCACTTGAAAATGAAATCACCATGCTAGATGTTGGGCAAGGAGAAAGTATTTTCCTACGGGATGTAACTGGGAAAACCATTCTCATAGATGTGGGAGGCAAGGCAGAGTCTGATAAGAAAATTGAAAAATGGCAAGAAAAGACGATGACCAGCAATGCTCAGAGAAACTTGATTCCCTATCTAAAAAGTCGAGGAGTAGATAAGATTGATCAGCTGATTTTGACCAATACAGACAAGGAACATGTTGGAGATTTGCTGGAGGTGACCAAGGCTTTCCATGTTGGGGAGATTTTAGTATCAAAAGGAAGTCTGACACAGAAGGAATTTGTAGCGGAACTAGAAGCAAGTCAAACCAAGGTTCGCAGTGTGACAGCAGGGGAGAACTTGCCGATTTTTGGGAGTCAGTTAGAAGTCTTATCTCAAAGGCAGATTGGAGATGGGGATCGTGATGGTTCCCTGGTTCTTTATGGAAAACTCTTGGATAAGCACTTTCTCTTCACAGGAAATTTGAAAGAGAAGGGAGAGAAGGAACTTTTAAAGCAATACCCTAACTTAGAGGTGGATGTCTTGAAAGCAGGCCAACATGGTGCTAAAACCTCATCAAATCCAGTTTTCCTCGAAAAACTCAAACCAGAAATTACTCTTATTTCAGTTGGAAAGAGCAATCGAGCAAAACTCCCTCATCAGGAAACCTTGACACAACTGGAAAATATCAAGAGTAAGATTTACCGAACTGACCAGCAAGGAGCTATCCGCTTTAAAGGATGGAATAGTTGGCGAATTGAAACGGTTCGATAAAATAGACAATCTTTTCGAAAAAATGACTTTTTATCTTGACAAGGGATAGAAAACTTGGTATCATATAAAAGTTGAGAAAAGCAGAAGTGAGAGCTTCTCGCCTTGTGACATCAAGTTGCCTGGCCCTACGGATGAAAAGTTTCTAAGAAACGCTATCATAACGTGCGGGCTTGTATCATTACGAGTCCGCTATTGTTTTTCTCTAATAATAAAAAAGAGGTGAAAACCATAGCAAAGCAAGACTTATTCATCAATGATGAAATTCGTGTACGTGAAGTTCGCTTGATCGGTCTTGAGGGAGAACAGCTAGGCATCAAGCCACTCAGCGAAGCGCAAGCATTGGCTGATAGTGCAAATGTTGACTTAGTATTGATTCAACCCCAAGCAAAACCGCCTGTTGCTAAGATTATGGACTACGGTAAGTTCAAATTTGAGTACCAGAAAAAGCAAAAAGAACAACGTAAAAAACAAAGTGTTGTTACTGTGAAAGAAGTTCGTCTGAGTCCAACTATTGACAAGGGTGACTTTGACACAAAACTTCGCAATGCACGCAAGTTCCTTGAGAAGGGAAATAAAGTTAAGGTATCTATTCGCTTTAAGGGTCGTATGATTACCCATAAAGAGATTGGTGCAAAAGTTTTAGCTGAGTTTGCTGAAGCGACACAAGATATTGCGATCATCGAACAACGAGCTAAGATGGATGGACGCCAAATGTTCATGCAGTTGGCGCCAGCAACTGACAAAAAATAATTGTCAGAAAGTTAAATAAAGGAGAAAAAATCATGCCAAAACAAAAAACACACCGCGCATCAGCTAAACGTTTCAAACGTACAGGTTCTGGTGGACTTAAACGTTTCCGTGCTTACACTTCTCACCTTTTCCACGGAAAAACTAAGAAACAACGTCGTCATCTTCGTAAAGCATCTATGGTGCATTCAGGAGATTTCAAACGTATCAAAGCAATGCTTACTCGCTTGAAATAATAGCCTAACAGTAAGTAAACAATTCTAGGAAATATTTGGAGGAAATAAAACATGGCACGTGTTAAAGGTGGCGTTGTATCACGCAAACGTCGTAAACGTATTCTTAAATTAGCAAAAGGTTACTATGGAGCTAAACACATCTTGTTCCGTACTGCAAAAGAACAAGTAATGAACTCTTACTACTATGCATACCGTGACCGTCGTCAGAAAAAACGTGACTTCCGTAAATTGTGGATCACTCGTATCAATGCGGCAGCTCGTTTGAATGGACTTTCTTACTCACAATTGATGCATGGTTTGAAATTGGCTGAGATCGAAGTTAACCGTAAAATGCTTGCTGACTTGGCTGTTAACGATGCAGCAGCTTTCACAGCTCTTGCAGATGCAGCTAAAGCAAAACTTGGTAAATAATAATTGATAAGACTGGAACAGGATTGTCCCAGTCTTTTTAAAAATAAAGGAGAATATATGGCTTCAAAAATGTTACACACTTGCTTGCGAGTAGAAAACCTTGAAAAATCAATCGCATTTTATCAAGATGCCTTTGGATTTAAAGAATTGCGTCGCAGAGATTTTCCAGATCATGCCTTCACGATTGTCTATCTAGGACTTGATGGTGATGACTACGAGTTGGAGTTGACCTATAACTACGATCACGGTCCTTACGTGGTGGGAGATGGCTTTGCCCATATCGCTCTCAGCACACCTGACCTTGAGGCCCTACATCAAGAACATAGTGCTAAAGGCTATGAGGTTACAGAGCCTAATGGACTTCCAGGAACTCAACCAAACTATTACTTTGTCAAGGATCCTGACGGCTACAAGGTCGAAGTCATTCGTGAAAAATAATCCCGTGAAGTCAAGTAGAATGTTCGTTTTCTACTTGACTTTTTTTCTTTGAAAGAGTATACTAATACAAATTTAACCTTTAAGGGGAGTCCAGAGAGACTCACAAGGTGTCAGATAAAAGGGATAAGGGGGGCTCTCTGTGGGGACTTTTTAAGTGTGCGCATGAATTCTAACCTAACCTAACTGAGGCCTTGCATTAGCAAGGTCTTTTCTTTATCTGGTCCCCTTAAATTTAAGGAGGAAAAGTTATGAATCCCACATGTAAGAAACGCTTGGGTGCCATTCGTTTGGAAACCATGAAGGTGGTCGCACAAGAGGAAATTGCGCCAGCAATCTTTGAATTAGTTCTAGAAGGAGAAATGGTTGAAGCCATGCGAGCAGGCCAATTTCTACATCTGCGTGTGCCTGATGATGCCCATCTCTTGCGCCGTCCTATTTCAATTTCGTCTATTGACAAGGCAAACAAGCAGTGTCATCTCATTTATCGGATAGAGGGGGCTGGGACAGCTATTTTTTCAACATTAAGTCAGGGAGATACTCTTGATGTGATGGGACCTCAGGGAAATGGTTTTGACTTGTCTGATTTAGACAATCAGAGCCAAGTTCTCCTCGTTGGTGGTGGGATTGGTGTTCCACCCTTGCTTGAGGTGGCCAAGGAATTGCATGCGCGTGGGGTGACAGTAGTGACAGTCCTCGGTTTTGCGACTAAGGATGCTGTTATTCTCGAAACCGAATTGGCCCAATATGGTCAGGTTTTTGTAACGACAGAGGATGGTTCGTATGGCGTCAAGGGAAATGTGTCAGTCGTCATCAATGATTTAGACAGTAAATTTGATGCTGTTTACTCATGTGGGGCGCCTGGAATGATGAAGTATATCAATCAAAGATTTTATGATCATCCAAGAGCCTACCTATCTCTGGAAGCCCGTATGGCTTGTGGGATGGGGGCTTGCTATGCCTGTGTTCTAAAAGTGCCAGATAGTGAGACTGTCAGTCAACGCGTCTGTGAAGATGGCCCTGTTTTCCGAACAGGAACAGTTGTATTATAAGGAGAAAGTCATGACTAACAAACGTTTACAAGTTTCTCTACCGGGTTTGGATTTGAAAAATCCAATTATTCCAGCATCAGGCTGTTTTGGTTTCGGCCAAGAGTATGCCAAGTACTATGATTTAGACCTTTTAGGATCTATTATGATCAAGGCGACGACACTTGAACCCCGTTTTGGCAATCCAACTCCCAGAGTTGCAGAGACACCTGCTGGTATGCTCAATGCAATCGGTCTGCAAAATCCTGGTTTAGAAGCTGTTTTAGCTGAGAAGTTGCCTTGGCTGGAAAGAGAGTATCCTAGGCTTCCTATCATCGCAAATGTTGCAGGCTTTTCAAAACAAGAGTACGCTGCCGTTTCTCGAGGAATTTCCAAGGCAGCAAATGTAAAAGCTATCGAGCTCAATATCTCTTGTCCGAATGTGGATCATGGCAATCATGGACTTTTGATTGGGCAAGATCCTGATCTAGCTTATGAAGTGGTAAAAGCAGCTTTAGAGGCCTCTGACGTGCCAGTTTATGTCAAACTAACCCCTAGCGTAACAGATATCGTCACCGTTGCAAAGGCAGCAGAAGATGCAGGGGCAAGTGGATTAACCATGATCAATACTCTAGTCGGTATGCGCTTTGACCTTAAAACCAGAAAGCCAATCCTAGCCAATGGAACGGGTGGGATGTCTGGCCCAGCAGTTTTTCCAGTAGCCCTCAAACTCATCCGTCAAGTCGCCCAAACAACAGACCTGCCCATCATTGGAATGGGGGGAGTGGATTCGGCTGAAGCCGCTTTAGAAATGTATCTGGCTGGTGCCTCTGCCATCGGAGTTGGAACAGCTAACTTTACCAATCCTTATGCCTGTCCTGATATCATCGAACATTTACCAAAAGTCATGGACAAATATGGCATTAGCAGTTTGGAAGATCTCCGTCAGGAAGTCAAAGCCAGTCTGAGATAAGCTAGACACCCCTTATCGTCAACAAGACACAGAATCTTCATCAATTTGTAATATTTCCGTTGGTTAACTATGTTACAATAGGGTTTAGAAAACGTTATTGGAGCATTTAAATGAAACGATGGGAAGTGGCCCTAGTAAGTGCTGGCTTATTGGGGTGTTTTTTTACTATAGTAGAAACAGCAAAAGCAGATGAAGGGACTTGGAAAGGAAAGACCTACCTCAAAGCTGATGGAAAACAAGTAACCAACCAATGGATCTTTGACCAAACGTATCAGAATTGGTTTTATCTTAAGGCTGATGGACAACGTGCAGAAAACGGCTGGCTGACTGTTGGTGATAAGGATTACTATTTTAACGAAGCTGGAAAATTAGCTACAAAAACGTGGATTAACCAGTACTATGTGGCTGAAAGTGGTGCTAGGGTCAAGAATCAATGGGTGTTTGACCAAGAAAAACAATCCTGGTATTATCTCAAGTCTGATGGTCAGAAAGCTCAAAATGAGTGGATCCAACAAGGTCAGGAAAAATATTACCTTAAAGAAGATGGGAAAATGGCCAAAGATGAGTGGGTCACTCAAGGTGGAAACCAATACTACGTTAATTCTCAAGGTAAAATGCTGAAAAGTACTTGGCTTGGTAAGACCTATTTGTCAGAAAATGGTAATAAGGTCAAACAAGGTTGGATTTATGATGACAACTATAGCAGTTGGTTCTACATTCAACAAGATGGTACCTATGCTGAAAATGGCTGGCAAACCATAGATGGAAAGGACTACCATTTCAAATTTGGAGGCTATCTTTCTACCGAGCGCTGGATTGGCCACTTCTATGTTGCAAAGAGTGGAGCCAAACTGAAATCCGAATGGCTCTTTGATAAGAATTACGATTCTTGGTTTTACTTGAAAGCAGACGGTAGCTATGCCGAAAAAGGCTGGGAAACGATTAAAGGTAAAGATTACCATTTCAAATTTGGAGGCTATCTTTCTACTGAACGTTGGATTGACCGCTTCTATGTTGCAAAGAGTGGAGCTAAACTGAAATCCGAATGGCTCTTTGACAAGAATTATAACTCGTGGTTTTACTTGCAAGCAGACGGAACCTATGCTGAAAAAGGCTGGGAAACGATCAAAGGCAAGGATTACCATTTCAAATCCGGTGGCTACCTCTCCACAGAAACTTGGATTGACCGTAGCTATGTGACGAGCAGTGGAGCAAAAGCAGATAAAGGTTGGCTCTTTGATAAGAATTATAACTCTTGGTTCTATATCAACTCTGATGGGAATTATGCTGATAAAGAATGGATCTGGGATAATGGTTATTACTATCTCAAATCTGGCGGTTATATGGCTGCAAGTGAGTGGGTATGGTACAAGAACAATTGGTTCTACCTCAAGTCAAATGGAAAGATGGCTGAGAAAGAATTAATCTACGATTCATCCGACCAATCATGGTACTACCTTAAATCAGGCGGTTACATGGCAAAAAACGAGACTGTAGATGGTCATACCTTGGATGCTTCCGGTAAATGGCATGTTGCGGATAAAACCAAATATTACAAAGTTAAACCAATCACAGCCTATGTCTATAGTGCATCTGGAGAAATCTTGAGTTATATTAACCAAGGAAGCATTGTCTCACTGGATAGCTCTACTCGAAAAGGTGGCCGACTTGCAGTTTCGATTTCTGGCTTGTCTGGCTATATGAATCAAAGTGATTTGACAGCAGTGGATGAAGGAAGCGAGTTTATCCCTCATTATACTAGTGATGGGAAATTCCTCTACCATGAACTCTCTCCTTATACGAGTATCAAAGTAGTTCCACACACATCTGCAATGATTATTGGTAAGAAGTACTACTCAACTGATGGGGAGCATTTTGACGGCTTTACCATTAAAAATCCTTTCCTTTATAAAAACTTGAGAGAACCAAGTAATTATAGTGCAGCTGAATTGGATAAACTGTATTCGATGATGAACTTGCAGGATAGTCCTCTAGCAGGTAAAGGAGCGACTTTCAAAGAAGCTGAGGAACGCTATGGTGTCAATGCCCTTTACCTAATGGCACATAGTGCTCTTGAAAGTGCGTGGGGACGCAGTCAAATTGCCAGAGATAAGAACAACTTCTTTGGTATTGCTGCTTATGATACTAGCCCATATCTCTCAGCCAAGAGCTTTGATGATGTGGATAAAGGAATCCTCGGGGCGGCCAAGTGGATTCGTGAGAATTACATTGACTATGGCAGAGACCACCTCGGAAATAAAGCGACCGGAATGAATGTTCGCTATGCTTCTGATCCATACTGGGGTGAGAAGATAGCCAGCATCATGATGACCATTAACAGCAAACTTGGTGGGAAAGACTGATCAAAAGAAATCAACGGTAACTACTGAAAAGTGGTTATCGTTTTTGTTTTGGACCTTGGAGTAGAAATAGTATAATAACAGTCTCTTTAGTCTTGAATAATTAACAAAATGATAGTAGAATGAAACAGGAGATATTAATCTAATCACTATATAAAAATAAAGGAGATTTTTATGAAAAAGCTACTATCCTTCTCAATTGCCTTACTTTCCATCACAACACTAGTTGCTTGTTCTGGGCATAAGGCAGAATCAAAGGTCCCAGAAGAAAAAATTGAACAGAAGCAAATTAAGTTCAATGAGAAGTTGTTTAAAGAAGCTGGACTCTTGCCTTTTAAGAATGAGAAACAGTTAGAACTTGGGGAATTGGACTCTAAATCACGCGCAACAGGTGCTCATATCAACTTAAGGACAGTGATGAACCAAAAGAGAAGAGAGAGCCTAAGATAAGTTATAACCCGGTTGGTTGGCACAATTATAAATTCTTTTATGGTGATGGTAAAAAAGAAGCTTGGTTGATGAGTCGTGGTCATTTGGTTGGGTACCAGTTTAGTGGATTAAACGATGAAAAGAAAAACTTGGTTCCTATGACTAACTGGCTCAATGCTGGAAATTATTCTGGAACAGATGACCAAAACCAAAGTAGCATGCTTTACTATGAAAATCGATTGGACTCTTGGTTGGCAAATCACCCAAACTATTATCTTGACTACAAGGTGACCCCAATCTATCAGAAAGATGAATTGATTCCGAGACAAATTGAATTGCAGTATGTGGGAATTGATGAAAATGGCAAACTCTTGGAAATCAAATTGGGTGGTAGTAAAGAAAAGGTTGATCAGTATTCAGTGACGCATGTTATTTTAGACAATGTTTCAGCTAATGCGGAAATCAATTACTTGGACGGTACGGCTAAAAATACAGTTGAAAACAAAGAAGAAAAAGCTAAAAAAGAAGCTGAAGAAAAAGAAGCAGCTGAAAAGAAAGCAAAAGAAGAACAGGAAAAAGCTCGTCAAGCCGCACAAGAAAAGGAAGACAGCCAAGAATCAAACTCGCCATCAACAAATTCAGGTGGCTACTTTAGAGATAGAAAAGGGAGATGGCACAGACCAAATGGTAAATTTGCTTCTAAGAAAGAAATTAGAGAAGCTGGATTGCAGTGGTAGGAAGAATTTAGCAGATATACAGTCAAAAAGCCGTTGGAAAACGGTTTTTTGTTATAATTAAATGAAGAATGTAGAATTAAAGGAGAACATCATGACTTTTGAAGAAATCCTGCCTGGGTTAAAGGCTAAGAAAAAATATGTACGAACTGGTTGGGGAGGGGCAGAAAACTATGTCCAACTTTTTGACACCATCGAGCAAAACGGGGTTGCACTTGAAGTGACGCCTTATTTCCTAATCAACGTGTCTGGAGAAGGGGAAGGTTTTTCCATGTGGAGCCCGACACCTTGTGATGTTTTGGCGACGGATTGGGTAGAAGTGCATGACTAGACGTGTATTGATTACGGGAGTAAGTTCAGGGATTGGTCTGACTCAAGCTCGACTCTTTTTAGAGAAGGGTTATCAAGTTTATGGAGTTGACCAAGGTGAAAATCCACTCTTAGAGGGTGATTTCTACTTTTTACAACGTGATTTGACCTTGGACTTGGAGCCAATTTTTGACTGGTGCTCTCAGGTGGATATTTTGTGCAATACTGCAGGAGTTTTGGACGATTACAAACCCCTATTGGAACAATCAGCCCAGGAAATTCAAGAGATTTTTGAAATCAACTATGTGACTCCTGTTGAGTTGACTCGCTATTATTTGACGCAAATGCTTGAAAATAAAAAAGGAGTTATTATCAATATGTGTTCGATTGCTTCAAGTCTAGCTGGCGGAGGTGGTCACGCCTATACCTCGTCTAAGCACGCCTTAGCTGGCTTTACCAAGCAGTTGGCTCTAGACTATGCTGAGGCTGGTATTCAGGTCTTTGGGATTGCTCCAGGGGCAGTCAAGACAGCCATGACTGCTGCCGACTTTGAGCCAGGTGGATTGGCTGACTGGGTGGCTAGTGAAACGCCAATCAAGCGCTGGATTGAGCCAGAGGAAGTAGCAGAGATTAGCCTTTTCTTAGCAAGTGGAAAAGCGAGCGCCATGCAAGGGCAAATTTTGACAATAGATGGTGGCTGGTCTTTGAAGTAGGAGGAGTTAGATGGAAATCAAAAAACATTTTGGAGTCTATGCTGTTTGCTTCGAAAACGGGAAGTTACTCTGCATTGAAAAAACGAGAGGCCCTTATCAACATCGTTATGATCTACCCGGAGGCAGTCAGCAACTTGGTGAAGGACTGACGGAAACGCTGATTAGAGAAGTTATGGAAGAGACGGGATTTACCGTTAGAAGCTACTCCAATCCTCGAATCTACGATGTTTTCGTCAGGGAAGAGTTAAAAAATTTTATGGTTCACCATATCATGGCATTTTATGATATTGAGGTCAACGAGATGGAACCTCAAGTTACGATTTCGGAAGCTGTCTCTGATGGTGCGAATGATTCACTCGGATATATTTGGATGGATATTCAGAAAATCACAGAAGAAAATACATCGCCATTAGTCTTGAAGGTTAAGTCTGAATTACTAGGATTTCCAGAACTGGACAAGACTTCTTACATGAATTGGAAGGTGAATGATGAGAAATCAACTAGCCCTTAGTGGCGAAAAAATTGTTGAAAAAATTTATCCTCAATTATTGCACCACGTCGGTATGATTAGAGGCGAATATTTGTTGAGAGAGATCAATCAAAACATCCTATTAGCAAGTTGTCAGCAATTTGTAAAAGATTATCTAGATACCATTTGCTCCTTGTACTCAGATGAAGAGGTTTGGTATCGTTTTTCAGAGTTAACAAATACAGAAGCTAATTGTTTAGAGGGGACTAAAGAGCATTTTGATGAAAATCATCCCTTGTTTGGATATAGAGGAACTAGGCGTTTATTGGCATGTCCAGATGAATTTCAGGCTGAGGCAAATGTCGTTACAGAAGTTTATCAAACCAATCCCAATCTGTCTGTTATTTTTCCTTTTATCAATGATGCTGAGCAGTTAAAGCAAGCTATTACAGTATTACGTCAGCATGGTTTTACTGGGAAAATCGGCACAATGATTGAATTACCGTCAGCTTATTTTGACTTGGACAGGATACTGGAAACGGCTATTTCAAAGATTATAGTTGGAATGAATGATTTGACTTCTTTTGTTTTTGCGACTGTGAGAAATAGTCAATGGCATGATATGGAAAGTCCAATTATGTTAGATATGCTAAGACAGATGCTGGATAAAGCAAGTATGAAAAAGATTGACTTTGCTGTAGCAGGCTATCTGAATCCTTCTTTCATACAAAAAATGAATCAGATGGGTATCAAGTGTATTATCCACTACAGTTCTATTCCAGAGATTTTTGATTTAGAGATTGATCATCCAGACCACCTCAAACGTGTAAAAGAAGTAAGTAAAAAATTACAAAGGAGCAACCCATGACACCGCAAGAAATGTGGAATGCGTATAAGCAAATTAACCCCTCGATTGGAGATGAGATCGATGCCTGGGCTTTTGGAGTGGAAGCCGATCTCTTGGCCGACTTGGTTTTAAAAGGTGAAAAGACAGCAACCGCCTCAGTCTACGACCTCTACGCACTAGAAGACGAACCTCTTCCACAAGAAGGGACCTTCGATGTCATTTTAGACAGTCAAAATCAGGCTGTCTGTATTGTCGAAATTACAAAGGTCTCCGTTCAGCCTTTTCATCAAGTTTCTGCAGACCATGCCTACAAGGAAGGTGAGGGAGACAAATCCCTAGCCTATTGGCGTCAGGTTCATGAGGAATTCTTCACGGAGTGGCTGGAGGAAGCGTGCTTGACTTTTACACCTGACAGCAAGGTCGTTTTGGAAGAATTTCGCAAGGTCTACCCACTGTAGACTGCAGAAGGAAGAAAGTTTTGGAAATTACCGTCCAATCCTTTTTTCTTAATCAAAACATGATATAATAAGTTTGTTTGAAGAAGAGTAAAACTCTTAAACTTAGAATAGGAGAAAACTATGCAAGCAGTTGAACATTTTATTAAGCAATTTGTTCCTGAACATTATGATTTATTTTTAGACTTGAGTCGTGAGACCAAGACCTTTTCTGGGAAGGTGACCATTACGGGTCAAGCACAGAGTGACCGTATTTCCTTGCACCAAAAAGACTTGGAAATCGCTTCTGTAGAATTTGCAGGTCAAGCTCGTCCATTTACAGTTGACCATGACAATGAAGCCCTTCATATCGAATTGGCTGAGGCTGGTCAAGTTGAAGTGGTGATCGCTTTCTCAGGAAAAATCACAGACAATATGACAGGAATTTACCCTTCATACTACACAGTTGATGGTGTCAAGAAGGAAGTCTTGTCTACCCAGTTCGAGAGCCATTTTGCGCGTGAAGCCTTCCCATGTGTGGATGAGCCTGAAGCCAAAGCAACCTTTGACCTCTCTCTACGTTTTGATCAAGCAGAAGGTGAAGTGGCCTTGTCAAACATGCCAGAAATCGATGTTGAAAACCGCAAGGAAACAGGTATCTGGAAGTTTGAGACAACACCTCGCATGTCTTCTTACTTGTTGGCCTTTGTAGCTGGGGATTTGCACGGTGTGACCGCCAAAACTAAAAACGGTACCCTCGTAGGTGTCTACTCAACCAAAGCTCACCCACTATCTAACCTTGATTTCTCATTGGACATCGCCGTTCGCTCGATCGAGTTTTACGAAGATTACTATGGAGTTAAATATCCAATTCCTCAATCACTCCACATCGCCCTTCCTGACTTCTCAGCAGGTGCCATGGAAAACTGGGGTCTTGTGACTTACCGTGAAGTTTACTTGGTTGTGGATGAGAACTCAACCTTTGCTAGCCGTCAACAAGTTGCCCTAGTTGTAGCACATGAGTTGGCTCACCAATGGTTTGGAAACCTCGTGACTATGAAATGGTGGGATGACCTCTGGCTCAATGAAAGCTTCGCAAACATGATGGAATACGTCTGTGTGGATGCCATCGAACCAAGTTGGAATATCTTTGAAGATTTCCAAACAGGTGGGGTTCCAGCTGCGCTTAAACGCGATGCGACGGATGGTGTGCAGTCTGTTCACGTCGAAGTCAAACACCCAGATGAAATCAATACGCTCTTTGATGGCGCTATCGTCTATGCCAAAGGAAGCCGTCTCATGCACATGCTTCGACGTTGGCTAGGCGATGCGGATTTCGCCAAAGGCTTGCATGCTTACTTTGAAAAACACCAGTACAGCAATACCATTGGTCGTGACCTTTGGAATGCTCTCGGACAAGCATCAGGGCGAGATGTTGCAGCCTTCATGGATTCTTGGTTGGAACAGCCTGGTTACCCAGTTCTTACTGTCAAAGTTGAAAATGATGTCTTGAAGATTTCGCAAAAACAATTCTTTATCGGTGAGCACGAAGACAAGAACCGTCTCTGGGTACTGCCACTCAACAGCAACTGGAAAGGTCTACCAGATACACTTGAAACTGAAAGTATCGAAATTCCTGGCTACGCCGCTCTTCTTGCTGAAAACGAAGGAGCACTTCGTCTCAACACTGAAAATACTGCCCACTACATTACAGACTATCAAGGAGACTTGTTAGAAGCTGTTCTTGCTGAGTTAGAGACACTTGATAATACAAGCAAACTGCAAATCGTTCAAGAACGTCGTCTGCTTGCTGAAGCGGGTCACATTTCTTATGCGGACTTGCTACCTGTGCTTGATAAACTTGCTAAGGAAGAGTCTTACCTTGTTGTTTCAGCTGTTTCTCAAGTGATTTCTGCCCTTGAGCGCTTTATTGATGAAGGAACGGATGCTGAAGCAGCCTTCAAAGCACTGGTTGCTAAATTGGCTCGCCACAACTATGACCGTCTTGGTTTTGAAGCCAAAGATGGAGAATCAGATGAGGATGAATTGGTTCGTCAGTTGACAATTTCCATGATGATTCGCTCTAATGATGCAGAAGCTAGTCAAGTTGCTAGCCAAATCTTTGCAGTTCACAAGGAGAATCTTGCAGGACTTCCAGCAGCCATCCGTGCACAAGTTCTTATCAATGAGATGAAACACCATGAGACCAAGGACTTGGTCGCAACTTATCTGGACCTCTACACTCATGCCACAGATGCTGTCTTCAAACGCCAGTTGGCAGCTGCTCTAGCCTACAGTACAGATGCTGACAATATCCAAACCTTGATTAGTTCATGGAAGGATAAGTTTGTTGTGAAACCACAAGACTTGTCTGCTTGGTATTACCAGTTCCTAGATCATCAAACAACTCAAGAAACTGTTTGGGTATGGGCGCGTGAAAACTGGGATTGGATCAAGGCAGCTCTTGGTGGGGATATGAGCTTTGATAGCTTTGTTATCCTACCTGCCCATGTATTTAAGACAGAGCAACGCTTGGCAGAGTACAAGGAATTCTTTGAACCGCAACTTTCTGACCTTGCTCTTAGCCGTAACATTCGCATGGGGATCAAGGATATCGCAGCGCGTGTTGACTTGATTAAGCGTGAGAAAGCAGCAGTCGAAGCTGTTGTAGCTCAATATGGCAAGGCTTAATTCATTCGAAATGTAAATAAAAAACTCAACTTTCTATCTGAAAAGAAGAGAGAGTTGAGTTTTTTTTAAGGCAATTTTGGTATAATAATCATAACAAGGAGGAGTTTCTGATGATAAAAATCTTATTAGTAGAAGATGACCTAGGCCTGTCAAACTCAGTATTTGACTTTTTAGATGATTTTGCAGATGTCATGCAGGTCTTTGATGGAGAAGAAGGTCTCTACGAAGCTGAAAGTGGCGTCTATGACTTGATTTTGCTTGACCTGATGTTGCCGGAAAAAAATGGTTTCCAAGTCTTGAAAGAATTGCGAGAAAAAGGGATCTCAACACCAGTACTAATCATGACTGCTAAGGAAAGTTTGGATGACAAGGGACATGGTTTTGAGTTGGGAGCGGATGACTACCTCACCAAACCTTTCTACCTAGAAGAACTCAAAATGCGGATCCAAGCCCTTCTCAAACGTTCAGGCAAGTTTAACGAAAACACTTTAACTTATGGGGATATTGTCGTCAACCTTTCAACGAATGAAGTGAAAGTGGAAGATACTCCTGTAGAACTACTCGGAAAAGAGTTTGAGTTATTAGTTTACTTCCTTCAAAATCAAAATGTCATTCTTCCCAAGACGCAAATTTTTGACCGTCTATGGGGATTTGATAGCGATACGACGATTTCCGTCGTAGAAGTCTATGTTTCAAAAGTTCGTAAGAAATTGAAGGGAACAGCCTTTGCTGAGAATCTTCAAACCTTGCGTAGTGTCGGGTATATTTTAAAAGATGTTCAATAAACTAAAAAAAACATGGTATGCAGATGATTTCAGTTATTTTATTCGAAACTTTGGAGTGTTCACCCTAATCTTCTCTGCTATGACCTTGATTATCCTCCAGGTCATGCACTCGAGTCTCTACACTTCTGTAGATGAAAAACTCCAAGCCCTTAGTGGCAGCCCTCAAGCGGTTATCCAGTTAGCTCTTAATCGGGCAACTGAGGAAGTCAAGGACATTGAACCCGCAACAGCGGATGCCAGCAAGGCTGAAATCAAACCCAATGTCAGCTCCAATACGGAAGTCTTGCTCTTTGACAAGGATTTTAACCAACTCTTACTGGGCAATCGTTTTTTAGGCTTGGACAAGATCAAGCTGGACAAGAAAGAGTTGAATCACATTCGCCAAATCCAAGTTGTCAATAGCTACGGTCAGGAAGAAACCTACCGGATGATCTTGATGGAAACCAATTCATCCACTGTTTCAAGTAATGTCAAATATGCGGCAATCTTGATCAATACCAGTCAGCTTGAGCAGATTAGCCAAAACCATGAGCATTTAATCGTAGTGGTCATGGCCAGTTTCTGGCTCCTATCTTTAATTGCCAGTGTTTACCTGGCACGTGTCAGTGTCAAACCTCTGCTGGAAAGTATGCAAAAGCAGAAGTCCTTTGTTGAAAATGCGAGTCACGAACTGAGAACGCCTTTGGCCGTTTTACAAAATCGTTTAGAGACTCTCTTTCGAAAACCAGAGGCAACGATTATGGAATCTAGCGAAAGTATCGCTTCGAGTCTTGAAGAAGTTCGCAACATGCGCTTTCTCACGACCAATCTTCTCAACCTTGCACGTCGCGATGATGGAATCAAACCAGAAATAGCAGAAGTATCACCACAGTTCTTTAAGACGACCTTTGCTAACTATGAGTTGATTGCTTCTGAAAATGATCGTATTTTTGAGTATGAAAATCGGATTTATCGTCCCTTCATGACTGATCAGTTGCTCCTAAAACAGCTCATGACCATTTTATTTGACAATGCCATCAAGTATACCGAAGAAGATGGGAAAATTGAGTTTGTGGTCCATGCTACGGATCGCCACCTCTATCTATCCGTAACGGATAACGGAATTGGGATCTCAGCTGCCGATAAGAAGAAAATCTTTGACCGCTTTTATCGTGTAGACAAGGCGAGAACCCGTCAGAAAGGCGGTTTTGGTCTGGGACTATCTTTGGCCAAGCAGATCGTAGATGCCTTACGAGGAACGATTACCGTCAAAGATAACAAGCCTAGAGGAACAATTTTTGAAGTTAAGATTGCAATTCAATCTCCTCCCAAACGTAAGAATAAATAAAAAGACAGTTTTAAAACTGTCTTTTTTGATAACTAGAAAAGAGGTTGGTACCACTACCAACCTTTATTTTGAAATTTTTCGTTTAATGATCTTTCGTTGGAGTTGGAGGAGTACCAAGCTTGCCCCCATAGCAGCAACAAATGATAAAGCTGTGTTCAATTTTAAGGCTAAAAAGATAAAACTAAAAAACACCATAAAAATACAAAAACAAGCAATATTTACAAAAAATAAAATCTCTTTTAAATTGGAGCTAACAGGAGCTTCCAGTGTATAGTCTTGATAAAGCGGAGTTTGATTCGATTCGGGAGTTTGTTCAAACTCATAAGCTTCTAATTTTCTTGCGGGCATGATTCTCTCCTTAACAGTATATAACTATTTTATCATTTTTTATGCAGAGAATTATTACAGAATGGTTACAAAAATACTAAAGTCCCTTTTCATTTATAAAGGATAGCTGATTTTCCAGAAATGTGGTATAATTTTTCTTATGGAAAAGATTATCATTACAGCAACTGCTGAAAGTATTGAACAAGTTGAACAACTGCTCGAAGCTGGCGTAGACCGTATCTATGTCGGTGAGAAAGATTTTGGCCTTCGTCTGCCAACAACCTTTAGTTATGAAGACTTACGCACCATCGCTAAGTTGGTTCATGAAGCAGGCAAGGAACTGATCGTCGCGGTTAATGCCCTCATGCACCAAGATATGATGGACCGTATCAAACCTTTCCTAGACTTCTTGGAAGAAATCAAGACAGACTATATCACTGTTGGAGATGCAGGTGTCTTTTACGTAGTCAATCGCGATGGCTATTCCTTTAAGACTATCTACGATGCTTCAACTATGGTGACAAGCAGTCGTCAGATTAACTTTTGGGGACAAAAGGCTGGCGCCTCTGAGGCTGTCTTGGCGCGTGAAATTCCATCTGCTGAACTCTTCAAGATGCCTGAGATTTTGGAAATTCCTGCTGAAGTGTTGGTTTACGGAGCTAGTGTCATTCACCATTCTAAGCGTCCGCTCTTGCAAAACTACTATAACTTTACACATATTGATGATGAAAAGACACGTAAACGTGATCTCTTCTTAGCAGAACCGAGTGACCCAGAGAGCCATTATTCCATCTTTGAAGACAATCATGGTACTCATATCTTTGCAAATAACGACCTTGATTTGATGACCAAATTGACAGAATTGGTGGAGCATGGTTTTACTCACTGGAAACTTGAGGGACTTTACACCCCAGGTCAGAACTTTGTTGAGATTGCAAAACTCTTTATTCAAGCGCGTAGCTTGATCCAAAAGGGGAATTTCAGCCATGATCAAGCCTTTTTGCTGGATGAGGAAGTGCGCAAGTTACACCCTAAAAACCGTTTCCTCGACACAGGATTCTATGATTACGATCCTGATATGGTTAAATAGAACACCAAAACCCGAAATAAAAATGTTCGGGTTTTTCCAGTGTATTCATGAAATAAAAACGGATACATGTTATAATAGATGTAGCTCTATATTGGAGGTATTTAAGTGGAGAATCTGAAAAAGATGGCAGGTATCAAGGCTGCTGAGTTTGTCAAGGATGGTATGGTAGTCGGTCTGGGAACTGGCTCTACTGCCTACTATTTCGTAGAGGAAGTAGGCCGTCGGATTAAGGAAGAAGGTTTGCAGATTACAGCTGTAACGACTTCCAGTGTGACCAGTAAACAGGCTGAAGGTCTTAACATCCCGCTCAAGTCGATTGATCAAGTGGATTTTGTCGATGTGACAGTCGATGGAGCGGATGAAATAGATAGCCAGTTTAACGGAATCAAAGGCGGTGGTGGTGCCCTTCTGATGGAGAAGGTTGTCGCAACGCCCTCAAAAGAATACATTTGGGTGGTGGATGAAAGCAAACTGGTAGAGAAACTAGGTGCTTTTAAATTGCCAGTAGAAGTGGTTCAGTATGGTGCAGAACAGGTCTTTCGTCGGTTTAAGCGAGCTGGCTACAAACCAAGTTTCCGTGAAAAAGACGGTCAACGTTTTGTGACCGATATGCAGAACTTTATAATTGACCTAGCCTTGGATGTCATTGAAGATCCAATTGCTTTCGGGCAAGAATTGGACCATGTCGTTGGTGTCGTAGAGCATGGCTTGTTCAACCAAATGGTGGATAAGGTCATCGTAGCGGGACGAGATGGTGTTCAGATTTTAACTTCAACAAAAGCAAACTAATCAACATAATAAGGAGACAGACTATGTCAAAATTTAATCGTATTCACTTGGTGGTACTGGATTCTGTGGGAATCGGAGCTGCACCAGATGCCAATAACTTTGTCAATGTAGGGGTTCCAGACGGTGCTTCTGACACACTAGGACACATTTCAAAAACCGTTGGTTTGAATGTGCCAAACATGGCTAAAATCGGTCTAGGAAATATTCCTCGCGAAACGCCTCTGAAGACTGTACCAGCTGAAAGCAATCCAACAGGTTATGCAACAAAATTGGAAGAAGTATCTTTAGGTAAGGATACCATGACTGGTCACTGGGAAATCATGGGACTCAACATTACCGAGCCTTTTGATACTTTCTGGAACGGATTCCCAGAAGAAATCCTGACAAAGATTGAAGAATTTTCAGGGCGCAAGGTCATTCGTGAAGCCAACAAACCTTACTCAGGAACTGCTGTTATCGATGATTTTGGACCACGTCAGATGGAAACTGGGGAGTTGATTATCTACACTTCAGCTGACCCTGTTTTGCAAATTGCTGCCCACGAAGACATCATTCCTTTGGATGAATTGTACCGTATCTGTGAATACGCTCGTTCGATTACCCTTGAACGACCTGCACTTCTAGGTCGTATCATTGCCCGTCCATATGTTGGTGAACCAGGTAACTTCACTCGTACAGCTAACCGTCGTGACTTGGCCGTTTCTCCATTTGCACCAACTGTTTTGGATAAATTGAACGAAGCTGGCATCGATACGTACGCTGTTGGTAAGATCAACGATATCTTTAACGGTGCGGGTATCAACCACGACATGGGCCACAACAAGTCAAACAGCCACGGAATTGATACATTATTGAAGACTATGGGACTTGCTGAGTTTGAAAAAGGATTCTCTTTCACAAACTTAGTTGACTTTGATGCCCTTTATGGACACCGCCGCAATGCTCATGGTTACCGTGATTGCTTGCATGAGTTTGATGAACGCTTGCCTGAAATTATCGCAGCTATGAGAGAGGATGACCTTCTCTTGATTACTGCTGACCATGGAAATGACCCAACCTATGCAGGAACAGACCACACTCGCGAATATATCCCACTTTTAGCTTACAGCCCTAGCTTTAAGGGAAATGGTGTCATTCCAGTTGGACATTTTGCAGATATCTCAGCAACAGTTGCGGATAACTTTGGTGTGGAAACTGCCATGATTGGGGAAAGTTTCTTAGATAAATTGGTATAAGATGACACACTATGCTTTACTGGTTAGGGGCATTAATGTCGGTGGCAAGAATAAGGTTGTTATGTCGCAACTTCGTCAAGAATTAACAGAGTTGGGTTTGGAGAAGATTGAAACTTACATTAACAGTGGCAACATTTTCTTTACTTCGACAGCTCCCAAAGCCCAATTGGTTGAAAAATTAGAGGCTTTCTTTGAAATCCATTATCCATTTATTCAGAGCTTTTCCTTGCTGAGTCTTGAGGACTTTGAAGCGGAACTTGAAAATCTACCTGAATGGTGGACCAAAGATTTGGCACGAAAGGATGTCCTCTTTTACACGGAGGGTTTGGATGTGGCTCAAGTCATTGAGAAAGTTGAAAGTTTGGAACTGAAAGATGAAGTGGTTCATTTTGGAAGACTTGGGATTTTCTGGGGGAAGATCTCTGAAAAATCCTACTATGCAACTGCCTATCATAAGTACTTGCTCAAGATGCCTTTTTATCGCAATATCACCATTCGCAATGCAAAAACCTTTGACAAAATTGGTCAAATGCTAAAAAATAATAAAGGAGACACACAATGACATTTTTAGATAAAATCAAGGAAACAGCTGCTTTCCTGAAAGACAAGGGAATCCAAGCGCCTGAGTTCGGTCTAATCCTTGGATCAGGACTTGGAGAATTGGCAGAAGAAATCGAAAATCCAGTTGTAGTAGACTATGCAGACATTCCAAACTGGGGCCGCTCTACAGTAGTTGGGCACGCTGGCAAATTGGTATATGGTGAACTTGCAGGGCGCAAGGTCTTGGCTCTTCAAGGACGCTTCCATTTCTACGAAGGCAATCCTCTTGAAGTCGTGACTTTCCCAGTACGTGTAATGAAAGTACTCGGATGTGAAGGTGTCATTGTAACCAATGCAGCTGGAGGTATTGGATTTGGTCCTGGTACCTTGATGGCTATCTCAGACCATATCAATATGACAGGGCAAACCCCATTGATGGGTGAAAACTTGGATGACTTTGGTCCACGTTTCCCTGATATGTCTAAAGCCTACACTCCAGAATATCGTGCTACTGCCCATGAAGTGGCTAAAAAACTCGGTATCAAGCTTGATGAAGGTGTCTATATCGGTGTAACCGGTCCGACTTATGAAACACCTGCAGAAATTCGCGCCTATAAGACATTGGGAGCAGATGCAGTTGGTATGTCCACTGTTCCTGAAGTTATTGTGGCCGCTCACTCAGGCTTGAAAGTTCTCGGTATTTCATGTATCACTAACCATGCTGCTGGTTTCCAAGAAGAACTCAACCACGAGGAAGTTGTAGAAGTGACTGAACGTGTCAAAGGTGATTTCAAAGGCTTGCTTAAAGTGATTCTTGCTGAATTGTAATGTCATGAGAGTTCACTTTATTTTACATGAGACATTTGAGGTTCCAGGCGCATATCTAAACTGGGCTATAGAACGAGGTTATCAAATTACATCAACAAAGGTTTATGAAAAAGAACCTCTTCCTGAAACAATTGACGGGATTGATTTTCTGATTGTCATGGGTGGTCCTCAATCACCTGATGAGGATAGAGAAAACTTCCCATACTATGATCCAAAGGCTGAGCTTGCTTTTATGAAAGAAGCGATTGCTGCAGATATCTATATTGTTGGTGTCTGTCTTGGTGCGCAACTCCTATCTGTTGCCTATGGTGCGAAGTATGAACATAGTCCAGAGCGCGAGATCGGCGTTTATCCTGTGACATTGACGATGCAAGGTCTAACAGATCCTCATGTCAGCTTGTTCGGAAAAAACATAGAAACCGGCCACTGGCACGGTGATATGCCAGGGCTGACAGATGAAGCTGTCGTCTTGGCGACCAGTCAAGGTTGTCCACGCCAAATTATTCGCTTCAGTCCGAAACATTATGCCTTTCAGGCTCATTTGGAATTTGATCCCGAAGCAGTAGAACTCTTAATTACTGCGGATGGTGAGGAGCAATTAAGAGAGAAAAGTGAAAAGTTCACTTTCGTTCAAAGACCAGAAGAATTACGTAGAAACGATTACTCCGAAATGAATGCAAAACTGTATGCATTTTTAGATTCATTGGTAAACTAGGAACTACAGAAAGGCAGAGTATCTGAGTTATAGTCAAACTCGGGCTAACTATTCTGCGAAATATTTAAATTTAAAATCAAGAAAGAAAGGATGGGTAAGCCGTATTTGTTGAACTGAATACGGGCGGAGAACTGCGTGAAAAAGATAAACTGTCTAGCATCTGCGATGTGTCGTCAGTTTCCTATTTTTACTTTGTTCTCTTGTCGCTGTCCTAAATATACGAAAAGAAAGGTAGAGTGAGGTGTTCAGATTTGAACACGAGCGGAAAACTTGGAAAATAGATAATCTGACTGAGAAATCAAGATTTCTCGTCAGATTCCTAATTTTCAGTCGTTTTCTTGTCGCTCTTTGTATCATAAACTATGTCTATCCATATTGCTGCTAAGCAGGGTGAAATTGCTGATAAAATTCTTCTTCCGGGGGATCCTCTTCGTGCTAAGTTTATTGCGGAGAACTTCCTTGAAGATGCTGTTTGTTTTAATGAAGTGCGTAACATGTTTGGCTACACTGGTACTTACAAGGGGCACCGTGTATCTGTCATGGGAACTGGGATGGGGATGCCATCGATTTCGATTTATGCGCGTGAGTTGATTGTTGACTATGGTGTGAAGAAATTGATCCGTGTGGGAACTGCGGGCTCTTTGAATGAAGATGTCCACGTCCGTGAATTGGTTTTGGCGCAAGCAGCTGCAACTAACTCAAACATCATTCGCAACGACTGGCCACAGTATGATTTTCCACAAATCGCTAGCTTTGATTTGCTTGACAAGGCCTACCATATCGCCAAAGAACTTGGTATGACCACCCACGTTGGGAACGTTTTGTCATCTGATGTCTTTTATTCAAACTACTTTGAAAAGAACATCGAGCTTGGTAAATGGGGAGTCAAGGCTGTGGAAATGGAAGCAGCAGCCCTTTACTACTTGGCTGCCCAACACCACGTCGATGCACTTGCTATCATGACCATTTCTGATAGCTTGGTCAATCCAGATGAAGACACTACGGCAGAAGAACGCCAAAATACCTTCACCGATATGATGAAGGTTGGTTTGGAAACCTTGATTGCAGAGTAAAATGTAAAAGAAAATCCTGATTTCAAGTGGAATCAGGATTTTTTCATAGATGCGATTTTTTCTGGGTCTGGTGTAACGCGGAGGGTCTTTTGTCCTGTGTAGGTTACAAAACCAGGTTTGCCACCAGTTGGTTTGTTGAGTTTCTTTACTTCAATCATATCCACCTGCACGAGATTTGACAAGCGCCCTTTGGAGAAGTAGGCAGCTAGTTCTGCCGCATCTGTCTTGACTTCGTCAGAAGGATTGAGATTTCCTGAGATGACGACATGGCTTCCAGGGATGTCCTTGGCATGGAACCAAAGTTCCTCCTTGCGGGCCATTTTAAAGGTCAATTCCTCATTTTGCAGGTTGTTTCGTCCAACATAGATAATGGTTTTGCCATCGCTCGCCAGATACTGTTCTGGTTTTTTGCGTTTCTGAATTTTCTCGCGTTGGCGTCTTCTAATGAAGCCAGTTTGAATCAATTCCTCGCGGATTTCAGCGATTTCCTCCAGTCCAGCTTGGTTGAGGACGGTCTCGACACTTTCTAGATAAAGAATGGTAGCTTTGGTTTCTTCGATCAACTCAGTCAAGTATTTGACAGCTTCTTTGAGTTTCTGGTAACGTTTGAAATAGCGTTGGGCATTCTGACTAGGAGTCAAGGCCTTATCAAGCGCAATGGTGATAGGTTGATTGGTGTAGTAGTTGTCCAAGGTAACCTGATCTTGGTCATTAGGTACTTGATGAAGGAAGGTTGTCAGCAATTCCCCTTTTTGGCGAAATTCCTCAGCATTGTCTGTCGCTAGTAACTCTTTTTCTTGTTTTTTAAGCTTATGGCGATTTTTTTGAAGCTCATTTTCAACACGACGAATGAGTTCACTGGCTTGCTGTTTAACGCGGTCGCGCTCGGCTTTATCCTTATAATAGGTATCTAAGAGATCCGAAAGACTGGCAAAAGGCTCTCCTACACGATTCGCAAAAGGAACTGGACTGAAGGAAGTCTCTGTTAAGCATGGCTTGGTTTTTTGACTGAAAAAGTTACGGAAAGTAGACAGTTTATCACTGACAAGAATGTTTTCCAATTCATTTGCTGTATCGCGTCCTAAACCTTGAAAGAGGCTTTGAAGATTTTTTGCTGTTAGTTCTTGGGTTTGCAGAATTTCAAAGAGCTTTTCATCCTTGACAGTATAAGGATTGAGAGATTCGGTACTAGGCGGAGCAATATAGGTTGAACCTGGAAGTAAGGTGCGGTAGCTATTTTGTGAAAAGCCGACGTGTTTGATGACTTCGAGGATTTTATGGCTACTTTTATCTACGAGGAGAATATTGCTGTGTTTGCCCATGATCTCGATAATCAAGGTAGCCTGAATATGATCCCCAATCTCGTTTTTATTGGAAACGGTAATTTCCACAATACGGTCATTTTCCACTTGCTCAATCGACTCAATCAAGGCCCCCTGCAAATACTTTCTCAAAACCATGATAAAAGTGGAAGGTTGAGCTGGATTTTCAAAAGTCGTTTGGGTCAGCTGAATGCGCCCAAAAACGGGATGGGCAGAGAGGAGCAGGCGATGGCTTTGGCGATTGCTGCGGATTTGCAAGACCAACTCTTGTTCAAAGGGTTGATTGATTTTCTGGATGCGACCATTGACCAACTCGCTTCGCAATTCCTCAATCATGTGGTGTAAAAAAAATCCGTCAAATGACATCGTTCTCTCCTTGTGATTGTATTCCATAGTATTATATCAAAAAGGTAGAATAAAATCATGGAAATGTGGTATAATAAAGCCAAGTAAAGAGAATCGAGAAGTACATGTATATTGAAATGGTAGATGAAACTGGTCAAGTTTCACAAGAAATCTTGCACCAAACCCAAGAAATTTTGGAATTTGCAGCCCGAAAAATAGGAAAAGAAGACAGGGAGATGGCAGTCACTTTTGTGACCAACGAGCGTAGCCACGAACTCAATCTGGAGTACCGTGATACGGATCGTCCGACAGATGTTATCAGCCTTGAGTATAAACCAGAGTTGGACATTGCCTTTGACGAAGAGGATTTGCTTGAAAATCCTGAATTGGCAGAGATGATGTCTGAGTTTGATGCCTATATTGGGGAGCTTTTTATCTCTATCGATAAAGCGCATGAGCAGGCTGAGGAATACGGTCACAGCTTTGAGCGTGAGATGGGTTTCTTGGCAGTACACGGCTTTTTACACATTAACGGCTATGATCACTACACTCCGGAAGAAGAAGCGGAGATGTTCGGTTTACAAGAAGAAATTTTGACAGCCTATGGACTCACAAGACAATAAACGAAAATGGAAAAATCGTGACCTGGTATCTAGTTTAGAATTTGCTTTGACAGGTATCTTTACCGCTATCAAGGACGAACGCAATATGCGCAAACATGCAGTGACGGCACTAGTAGTCGTCCTTGCAGGTTTTGTTTTTCAGGTGTCACGAATCGAATGGCTCTTTCTCCTAATGAGCATTTTCTTAGTAGTAGCGTTTGAGATTATGAACTCCGCTATTGAAAATGTGGTGGATTTAGCCAGTCACTATCATTTTTCTATGTTGGCAAAGAAAGCCAAGGACATGGCAGCAGGTGCCGTGCTAGTGGTCTCTCTTTTTGCTGCAGTGACAGGTGCACTTATCTTTCTCCCACGCATTTGGGATATACTATTTTAAACAGTAAGAGGAAATTATGACATTTAAATCAGGCTTTGTAGCCATTTTAGGACGTCCCAATGTTGGGAAGTCAACCTTTTTGAATCACGTCATGGGGCAAAAGATTGCCATTATGAGTGACAAGGCGCAGACAACGCGCAATAAAATCATGGGGATTTACACCACAGATAAGGAGCAAATCGTCTTTATTGACACACCAGGAATTCACAAGCCTAAAACAGCTCTTGGGGATTTTATGGTGGAATCAGCCTACAGCACCCTTCGTGAAGTAGACACTGTTCTCTTCATGGTGCCAGCTGATGAGCCACGTGGTAAGGGGGACGATATGATTATCGAGCGTCTGAAGGCTGCCAAGGTTCCTGTGATTCTGGTGGTGAATAAGATTGACAAGGTGCATCCAGATCAGCTCTTGGCTCAGATTGATGACTTCCGTAATCAGATGGACTTTAAGGAAATCGTTCCTATCTCAGCTCTTCAGGGAAATAACGTTTCTCGTCTAATCGACATTCTTAGTGAAAATCTGGAGGAAGGGTTCCAGTATTTCCCATCTGATCAAATCACTGACCACCCTGAGCGTTTCTTGGTTTCAGAAATGATTCGTGAGAAAGTTCTTCATTTGACGCGTGAAGAGATTCCTCACTCAGTTGCCGTAGTAGTTGACTCTATGAAGCGTGACGAGGAGACAGATAAGGTTCACATTCGCGCAACCATCATGGTCGAGCGCGATAGTCAAAAAGGGATTATCATCGGAAAAGGTGGCGCTATGCTCAAGAAAATTGGGACCATGGCTCGTCGTGATATCGAACTCATGCTAGGGGACAAGGTTTTCCTAGAAACCTGGGTCAAGGTCAAGAAAAACTGGCGTGATAAAAAGCTAGATTTGGCTGACTTTGGCTATAATGAAAAAGAATACTAAGTAGAGGTGGGCGCATGCCTGCTTCTTGTTTTTACAGAAGGAGGACTTATGCCTGAATTACCTGAGGTTGAAACCGTTCGTCGTGGCTTAGAAAAATTGATTTTGGGAAAGAAGATTTCGAGTATAGAGGTTCGTTATCCTAAGATGATTAAGACAGATTTGGAAGAGTTTCAAAGGGAATTGCCTGGTCAAGTTGTTGAGTCAATGGGACGCCGTGGCAAGTATTTGCTTTTTTACCTAACAGACAAGGTCTTGATTTCTCATTTGCGGATGGAGGGAAAGTATTTTTACTATCCAGACAAGGTCCCTGAACGCAAGCATGCTCATATTTTCTTCCAGTTTGAGGATGGTGGTACGCTTGTTTATGAGGATGTGCGTAAGTTTGGTACTATGGAACTGCTGGCACCCGACCTTTTGGATGCCTACTTTGTTTCCAAAAAACTAGGTCCTGAGCCAAGAGAGCAGGACTTTGATTTGCAGGTCTTTCAATCTGCCCTAGCCAAGTCTAAAAAGCCTGTAAAATCCCATCTCCTAGACCAGACCTTGGTAGCTGGCCTTGGCAATATCTATGTGGATGAGGTCCTCTGGCGAGCTCAGGTTCATCCAGCTAGACCTTCCCAAACTTTGACAGCAACAGAAGCGTCAGCTATTCATGACCAGACCATTGCTGTTTTGGGACAGGCAGTTGAAAAGGGCGGTTCCACCATTCGGACCTATACCAATGCCTTTGGGGAAGACGGAACCATGCAGGACTTCCATCAGGTCTATGATAAGACTGGACAAGCATGTTCGCGCTGTGGGACAGTGATTGAGAAATTCCAGTTCGGTGGACGTGGAACTCATTTTTGTCCTCAGTGTCAAAGGAGGAACTGATGGGAAAAATCATCGGAATCACAGGAGGAATTGCTTCTGGTAAGTCAACTGTGACAAATTTCCTAAGAGAGCAAGGCTTTCAAGTGGTGGATGCTGACGCAGTCGTCCACCAGCTACAAAAACCTGGAGAGCGTCTATATCAGGTCTTAGTTCAGCACTTTGGACAAAAAATAATCCTTGAAAATGGAGAACTCAATCGCCCTCTCCTGGCTAGTCTCATCTTTTCAAATCCTGAGGAGCGGGAATGGTCTAAGCAAACCCAAGGAGAGATTATTCGTGAGGAATTAGCTGCACTGAGAGACCAGTTAGCCCAGACAGAAGCGATTTTTTTCATGGATATTCCCCTGCTTTTTGAACAGGACTATGCCACCTGGTTTGATGAGACATGGCTGGTCTATGTGGACCGTGATGTTCAGGTGGAACGTTTCATGAAACGAGATCATCTTTCTAAGGAAGTAGCTGAGTCCCGTTTGGCTGCCCAGTGGTCTTTAGAAGAAAAGAAAAAACTAGCGACTCATATATTAGATAATAATGGCAGTCGTGATCGGCTTGTGAGTCAAGTGGTAAAGTTACTTGAAGGAGGCGATAGCTGTGCAAGAAATTAGTTGGAAAGAGAATCTTCGTGTCGCCTGGTTCGGTAGTTTTCTAACGGGCGCCAGCATTTCCTTGGTCGTCCCTTTCATGCCTATCTTTGTAGAGCAGTTGGGAATTGAAGGGGACCAAGTTGCTTTCTATGCTGGATTAGCCATCTCAGTTTCGGCTGTTTCTGCAGCTCTAGTTTCTCCTATCTGGGGTATTCTTGCTGACAAGTACGGTCGAAAGCCCATGATGATTCGAGCTGGCCTTGCCATGACCATTACCATGGGAGGTTTGGCCCTTGTGCCGAATATCTATTGGCTACTCTTTTTGCGTTTGCTTAATGGTGTATTTACTGGATTTGTCCCCAATGCAACAGCCTTGATTGCTAGTCAGGTACCCAAAGATAAGTCTGGAGCGGCTCTGGGGATTCTATCTACAGGTGTTGTTGCAGGAACACTGACGGGTCCCTTTGTTGGAGGCTTTATTGCTGAAATTTTTGGCATTCGTAATGTCTTTTTATTGGTAGGTGCTTTCTTATTTTTAGCTGCAATCCTGACTATTTTCTTTATCAAGGAAGATTTTCAACCAGTGGCTAAGGAGAAGGCTATCCCAACGAAAGAAGTATTTTCTTCTTTCAAGTATCCTAGGCTTTTAGTGAATCTATTTTTGACGAGCTTTGTCATTCAATTTTCAGCTCAATCAATTGGCCCCATTCTAGCTCTCTATGTGCGGGACTTAGGGCAGACTGAGAATCTCCTCTTTGTATCAGGATTAATCGTATCCAGCATGGGATTTTCTAGCATGATGAGTGCTGGAATTCTAGGAAAACTTGGCGATAAGGTAGGAAATCATAGATTGTTGGTCGCGGCGCAGATTTATTCCGTCATCATTTACCTTCTTTGTGCCCATGCAACCAGCCCCCTACAACTTGGCTTGTATCGTTTTCTCTTTGGTTTGGGAACGGGAGCTCTCATACCGGGAGTCAATGCCCTTCTCAGCAAAATGACTCCCAAATCAGGTATTTCAAGGATTTTCGCCTTCAACCAAGTCTTTTTTTACCTTGGTGGAGTGATCGGACCTATGGCGGGATCCGCAGTTGCAGGATATTTGGGCTACCATGCTGTCTTTTATGCGACAGCAGCTTGTGTAGCTTTCAGTTGTTTATGTAACTTAGTGCAATTTAGATCGTTATTAAAAGTAAAGGAAATCTAGTGCGAGTAAAAATCAATCTCAAGTGCTCCTCTTGTGGTAGCATGAATTATCTAACCAGTAAGAACTCCAAAACTCATCCTGACAAGATTGAGGTTTTAAAGTATTGTCCCAAGGAAAGAAAAGTAACCCTACATCTTGAATCTAAGTAGATTTTATGGTAAAATAATAGGGATTTTAAGGAGTTTGATATGTATAACCTATTGTTAACCATTTTATTAGTATTATCTGTTGTGATTGTGATTGCGATTTTCATGCAACCAACTAAGAACCAATCCAGCAATGTATTTGATGCCAGCTCAGGTGATTTGTTTGAACGTAGTAAGGCGCGTGGTTTTGAAGCTGTGATGCAACGTTTGACAGGTATTTTAGTCTTTTTCTGGCTAGCCATTGCCTTAGCATTGACGGTATTATCAAGTAGATAAGAAATGGGCGAGACTAGGTCTTAGCCTATTTTTATTTTGAATGACACTTAGAAAGTTATCACTCAAAAAGAAATTATAAAAATCTAGAAAGAAAACATGAAAGATAAAATTAAAGAATATTTGCAAGAGAAGGGGCAAGTGACGGTAAATGACCTGGCTCAGGCTCTCGGAAAGGATGGATCCAAGGATTTCCGTGAGTTGATTAAAACCCTGTCTCTGATGGAAAGAAAGCACCAGATTCGTTTTGAAGATGATGGCAGTTTATGTCTGGACCAAAAGAAGAAACATGAAATCACCCTCAAAGGGATTTTTCATGCCCATAAAAACGGCTTTGGCTTTGTCAGTCTAGAAGGCGAAGAGGACGATCTTTTTGTAGGAAAAAACGATGTCAACTATGCCATTGATGGTGATACCGTTGAGGTCGTGATTAAGAAAGTCGCTGACCGTAACAAGGGAACTGCTGCAGAAGCAAAAATTATCGATATCCTAGAGCATAGCCTGACGACAGTTGTCGGGCAAATCGTTCTGGATCAGGAAAAGCCCAAGTATGCGGGCTACATTCGTTCAAAGAATCAGAAAATCAGCCAACCGATTTATGTGAAGAAACCGGCTATCAAGTTGGAAGGTACTGAAGTTCTCAAGGTCTTTATCGACAAATACCCAAGTAAGAAACATGATTTCTTTGTCGCTAGTGTGCTAGACGTGGTGGGGCACTCGACTGATGCTGGGATTGACGTTCTTGAAGTCTTGGAATCCATGGATATTGTTTCAGAATTTCCAGAAGCTGTTCTCAAGGAGGCAGAAAGTGTACCAGATGCTCCGTCTCAAAAGGATATGGAAGGGCGTCTGGACCTGAGAGATGAAATCACCTTTACCATTGACGGTGCGGATGCCAAGGACTTGGACGACGCAGTTCACATCAAGCCTTTAAAAAATGGCAATATCGAACTCGGTGTTCACATCGCGGATGTTTCCTACTATGTGACCGAGGGTTCTGCCCTCGACAAGGAAGCCCTTAACCGCGCGACTTCTGTCTACGTGACAGACCGTGTGGTACCAATGCTGCCAGAGCGTTTGTCAAATGGCATCTGCTCGCTCAATCCTCAAGTAGATCGCTTGACCCAGTCTGCCATTATGGAAATTGATAAACACGGTCGTGTGGTTAATTACACCATTACACAAACGGTTATCAAAACTAGTTTTCGTATGACCTATAGCGCTGTTAATGATATCTTAGCAGGTGACGAGGAAAAGAGACAAGAGTTTCAGAAAATTGTTCCTAGTATCGAGTTAATGGCCAAGCTACATGAAAGGCTAGAAAACATGCGTGAGAAGCGTGGCGCCCTTAACTTTGATACCAGCGAAGCAAAGATTCTAGTGGATAAAAAAGGTAAGCCTGTGGATATTGTTCTTCGTCAGCGTGGTGTTGCTGAGCGGATGATTGAATCCTTCATGTTGATTGCTAACGAAACGGTTGCCGAACACTTCAGTAAACTTGAACTTCCTTTTATCTATCGAATCCACGAGGAGCCCAAGGCTGAAAAAGTTCAGAAGTTTATTGATTATGCTTCGAGCTTTGGCTTGCGGATTTATGGGACTGCCAGTGAGATGAGTCAGGAGGCGCTTCAAGACATCATGCGTGCTGTTGAGGGAGAACCCTATGCGGATGTATTGTCCATGATGCTTCTTCGTTCCATGCAGCAGGCTCGCTATTCTGAGCACAATCACGGCCACTATGGTCTTGCTGCCGACTATTACACTCACTTTACTAGTCCCATTCGCCGTTATCCAGACCTCCTTGTTCACCGTATGATTCGGGACTACGGACGTTCTAAGGAAATAGTCGAGCATTTTGAACAAGTGATTCCAGAGATTGCAACCCAGTCTTCCAATCGTGAGCGTCGTGCCATCGAGGCAGAGCGTGAAGTTGAAGCCATGAAAAAGGCTGAGTACATGGAAGAATACGTTGGTGAAGAGTACGACGCAGTTGTATCCAGCATTGTCAAGTTCGGTCTCTTTGTCGAATTGCCAAATACAGTTGAAGGCTTGATTCATATCACTAATCTACCCGAATTTTATCATTTCAATGAGCGTGACTTGACCCTCCGTGGGGAGAAATCAGGCACAACCTTCCGTGTAGGGCAACAGATTCGTATTCGGGTTGAAAGAGCGGATAAGATGACAGGTGAGATAGACTTCTCCTATATTCCAAGTGAGTTTGATGTCATCGAAAAAAGCTTGAAACAAGCTGGACGCAAAGAAAGAAGTCGAGGCTCAAGTCGTCGTTCAGACAAGAAGGAAGATAAGAGAAAATCAGGGCGCTCAAATGATAAGCACAAGCATTCACAAAAAGACAAGAAGAAAAAGGGCAAGAAACCTTTTTACAAAGAAGTAGCTAAGAAAGGAGCCAAGCATGGCAAAGGGCGAGGGAAAGGTCGTCGCACAAAATAAAAAGGCGCACCACGACTATACAATCGTAGATACGCTAGAGGCAGGAATGGTCCTGACTGGAACTGAAATCAAGAGTGTTCGAGCTGCTCGAATCAATCTCAAGGACGGCTTTGCCCAAGTGAAAAATGGAGAAGTTTGGTTGAGTAATGTTCATATTGCCCCTTACGAAGAGGGCAATATCTGGAACCAGGAACCAGAACGTCGTCGCAAACTCTTACTCCATAAGAAGCAAATCCAAAAATTGGAACAAGAGACCAAAGGAACAGGAATGACCCTTGTTCCCCTCAAGGTCTATATTAAAGATGGCTATGCCAAGCTTCTTTTAGGACTTGCTAAAGGGAAACATGACTATGACAAACGGGAGTCAATCAAGCGTCGTGAACAAAACCGCGACATCGCGCGTGTCATGAAAGCTGTCAACCAGCGTTAAGAAGAGGAAGTGAAATGGAAAAACTAATTGCCTATAAACGGATGCCCTTGTGGAATAAACAGACCATGCCAGAAATTGTCCAGCAAAAACACAATACCAAGGTCGGCACTTGGGGAAAAATTACTGTCTTGAAGGGGACACTCAAGTTTATTGAGTTGACAGAAGATGGTGAGGTTCTAGCTGAACATCTCTTTGAAGCAGGAGCCGACAACCCTATGGCGCAACCACAAGCCTGGCACCGAGTAGAGGCTGCCACTGATGATGTAGAATGGTACTTGGAATTTTATTGTAAATCTGAGGATTATTTCCCTAAGAAATACCAGACCAATCCAGTCCATTCAGAGGTTCTAGAAGCCATGCAAACGGTGAAACCAGGTAGAGCCCTGGATTTGGGTTGTGGTCAAGGCCGTAACTCTCTCTTTCTTGCTCAGAAAGGTTTTGATGTGACAGCTGTGGATCAAAATGAATTGTCCCTTGAAATCTTGCAAAGCATTGTGGAACAAGAGGATCTAGACATGCCTGTCGGACTTTATGATATCAATTCAGCCAGTATTAGCCAAGACTATGATTTCATCGTTTCAACAGTTGTTTTAATGTTTCTACAAGCGGACCGCATTCCAGCTATTATCCAAAATATGCAGGAGCACACCACGGTCGGTGGCTATAATCTTATCGTCTGTGCTATGGACACGGAGGATTATCCTTGCTCAGTCAACTTCCCATTCACCTTTAAAGAAGGGGAGTTGGCGGACTACTACAAGGATTGGGAATTGATTAAGTACAATGAAAATCCAGGACACTTGCACCGTCGTGATGAAAATGGCAATCGCATTCAACTACGCTTTGCGACCATGCTAGCCAAAAAAATCAAATAAATCAAACCTATACCAGCGAATAGAGACCACTTTGCAAAGTTTCTATTCGTTTTTGTTTGCGTTGGTTGATTGGGGCAAGCAGGATTTTATGCTATACTAGAAGTAGGAAATCTGAGCATTAGAGTTGTATTGCTGATACTCTCAGCGCAAGAAAGTCTTTATGATGGAGGTGGTCGAATGACGAGTCTTTTGGTGGAATTGTATGATCGGCATGTATTGGAAAAGAATGTCTACCAAGCCTTTATCAGTGATTGTGACGAGATTCTTTTTCTATCTTTGACGAAAATAAGCAATGAAGAGAAGCTCTCCCTCCGTCAGTTTATCATGGATGAGGTGCCTCATATCCAACGAGTGACCTTTCGTCAGTTATCCTTAGAACAACTAGCGGACCAGTTAGATTATTGCCTAGCAGGTTATGACCAGGTCCTTCTTGATGTTTTTGGTGGGGATTCGCTACTTGCCTTATCTCTCTATCAATACGGCTTGGGCCGCCACCTCCCCATCGTTGCCATGGATGTCGAGCGAGGAAAACAATACAAGTGGGCAGCTGGCCAGTTGGAAAAAGAAGACTTGGACATTCCAACCCTAAGCATCCAACAGCTGATAGCCTTGCGTGGTGGAAAAATGCTCAAATCCAAACGCCCTATCCACTCAGTTCAGCAAATTGCAGCCATTAAAAAACTAGCCAGTTCTGCCATTTCCAACCCTGCCCACTGGTATCAAGTGACCCAATTTTTCTCTCTAGCTAAGACCAATGACCTGCATGCTGAAACCAAAAAGATACTGGAAAACAATGACAAGTATTATCACTACCCAGAATCCCTTATCCCTTTACTTGTGGAAGCGGGGATGCTTTGTATTGAAAGTGAGGACAAAAAACGGGTAGCTTACAGTTTTCCAAGTCAAGAAGCTCAGGCCTTTTGCCGCAACAAGGGGCATATTTTAGAGCTGTATCTTTATCTCTTGGCGCTCGAATCTCAGCTGTTTGATGAGTGCATGATAGGCGGTGAGATTGATTGGAATGGCATCTTTCCAGAGGCAGACAATGTTCAAAATGAGATTGATGTCATTCTGAGAAAGGGACGCTCGATTACCTTTATCTCCTGCAAGATGACAGATTTATCAGTTGAAGCCATCAACGAACTAGAAGTCTACGCCAATCATTTTGCTGGGGAGAGTTGCCTCAAGTTAATTGTTTGTACGGGGAAAATCAATCCTGTTTATGCCAATCGCTGCCAGGAATACGGGGTGCTGGTCATTAGAAGTGAGCAGATTCCCAATCTCATTCCCATGCTAAAAAAATATTCTAAGAGACAAAAAAGATAAGAGATAATATCATGAAAGGCTGGATTCCAGTCTTTTTTGCTTCTTTTTCGAATAAATAAATGAGAAAAGGAGGTAGAGCATGTTTGTAGCCAAAGATGCCAAGGGAAAATTGGTGAATGCCCTCGAAAAAGACGTGCCCAAGCAGGCTTATACTTGTCCAGCCTGTGGGGGCGGGCTACGATTACGCCAAGGACAGAGTATTCGAACGCACTTTGCTCATGAAAGATTAAGGGATTGTATGGCCATTTTTGAAAATGAAAGTCCAGAACACTTGGGAAATAAAGAGGCCCTTTATCATTGGGTCAAGAAGGACAGTCAGGTCGCCTTAGAATATAGTTTGCCCGAGATTCAGCAGGTTGCGGATGTTCTCGTCAATGGAAAACTAGCACTGGAGGTTCAGTGCAGTCCCTTGTCTCAAAAGCTTTTAGGCGATAGAAGCCAAGGATACCGTAGCCAGGGCTATCAGGTTATCTGGCTACTGGGAGAAAAACTCTGGTTAAAGGAGCGATTAACACAACTGCAAAGGGGATTTCTCTATTTTAGTCAAAATATGGGTTTCTATGTTTGGGAACTGGATCTCAAAAGGAAAATTTTGAGACTCAAACATCTTTTGCATCAGGACCTACGTGGCAAGCTTCATTTTCAGGTCAAAGAATTTCCCTATGGCCAAGGAAATCTCTTGGAAATTTTACGATTTCCTTATCAAAAACAAAAACTGCCTCTTTTTGATGTTGTACAAGATTCATCTATCTGTCACTACATTCGTCAGCAGTTGTACTATCAAACGCCCTACTGGATGAAGAAGCAGGAGGAAGCTTATCATCAAGGAGATAATCTATTAAACCGTCAACTAGATGACTGGTATCCCCAGGTCAGACCGATAGAATCAGGTGATTTTTTGCAGATTGAAACGGATCTGACTAGCTATTATAGAAATTTTCAGGCTTACTATCAAAAAAATCCGAAAAATAATCGCCAAAAGCTCTATCCACCAGCCTTTTATCACTTATATTTCTCAAAAAATGTGGTAAAATAGAAAGGATGGAGGAATCTTATGGTATTACAACGACATGAAATAAATGAAAAAGATACATGGGATCTTTCGACAATCTACCCAACAGACCAGGCTTGGGAAGAAGCCTTGAAAGATTTAACTGAAAAAGTACAAACAGCATCTCAGTATGAGGGGCATCTCTTGGATAGCGCAGATAGTTTGCTTGAGATTACAGAATTCTCACTTGACTTGGAACGCCAAGTTGAAAAGCTTTATGTCTATGCGCATATGAAAAATGACCAAGACACACGTGAAGCCAAATATCAAGAGTACTATGCTAAGGCAATGACCCTATACAGTCAGTTAGAACAAGCCTTTTCATTCTATGAACCTGAGTTTATGGAGATTAGCGAAGAGCAGTATGCGGCCTTCCTAGAAGCTCAACCAAAACTCCAAGTTTACAAGCACTTTTTTGACAAGCTCTTGCAAAAGAAAGACCATGTTCTTTCGCAACGTGAGGAAGAATTACTTGCTGGAGCAGGAGAAATCTTTGGTTCTGCTAGTGAAACCTTCGCTATTTTGGACAATGCGGATATTAGCTTCCCATACGTGCTTGATGACGAAGGCAAGGAAGTGCAACTCTCACATGGTACTTACATTCGCTTGATGGAGTCTAAAAATCGTGAAGTGCGTCGTGGTGCCTATGAAGCCCTTTATGCGACTTACGAGCAATTCCAACACACTTACGCTAAGACCTTGCAGACAAATGTTAAGGTGCAAAACTACCGTGCCAAAGTTCGCAACTATAAGAGCGCTCGCCATGCAGCCCTCGCTGCCAACTTTGTTCCAGAAAGTGTCTACGATAATCTAGTAGCAGCAGTTCGCAAGCACTTGCCACTCTTGCATCGTTACCTCGAGCTTCGTTCAAAAATCTTGGGTATTTCTGATCTCAAGATGTACGATGTCTACACACCACTATCTTCAGTAGAATACAGCTTTACTTATGAGGAAGCCTTGAAGAAAGCAGAAGAAGCCTTGGCGGTCTTGGGTGAAGACTACTTGAGTCGAGTTAAACGGGCCTTCAGTGAGCGTTGGATTGATGTCTATGAAAATCAAGGCAAGCGTTCTGGTGCCTACTCTGGTGGTTCTTACGATACCAATGCTTTCATGCTCCTCAACTGGCAGGACAATCTAGATAATCTCTTTACCCTTGTCCATGAAACAGGTCACAGTATGCACTCTAGCTATACTCGTGAAACTCAGCCTTATGTTTACGGAGATTACTCTATCTTCTTGGCTGAGATTGCCTCAACGACCAATGAAAATATCTTGACAGAGAAATTATTGGAAGAAGTAGAAGACGATGCAACTCGCTTTGCTATTCTCAATAACTTCTTGGACGGTTTCCGTGGAACAGTCTTCCGTCAAACTCAATTCGCTGAGTTTGAACACGCCATCCATCAAGCAGACCAAAATGGAGAAGTCTTGACAAGTGATTTCCTCAATAAGCTCTACGCTGACCTGAACCAGGAGTACTATGGACTCAGCAAGGAAGACAATCCTCAGATCCAATACGAGTGGGCACGTATTCCACATTTCTACTATAACTACTATGTTTATCAGTATTCAACTGGTTTTGCAGCTGCTTCAGCCTTGGCTGAAAAGATTGTCCATGGAAGTCAAGAAGATCGTGACCGCTATATTGACTACCTCAAGGCAGGTAAGTCTGACTATCCGCTCAATGTTATGAGAAAAGCGGGAGTGGATATGGAGAAGGAAGACTATCTCAACGATGCCTTTGCAGTCTTTGAACGCCGCTTGAACGAGTTTGAAGCCCTTGTTGAAAAATTGGGACTAGCTTAAGATGGTAGAGTCTTATAGTAAAAATGCCAATCATAACATGCGACGTCCCGTTGTCAAGGAAGAAATTGTGGACTTGATGCGTCAGCGTCAAAAGCAAGTTACAGGTTCTTTGAAAGAATTGGAAGACTTTGCCCGTAAGGAAAATATTCCCATCATTCCCCATGAAACGGTTGCTTATTTCCGTTTTCTCATGGAAACCATGCAACCTAAAAACATTCTGGAAATTGGGACGGCAATTGGCTTTTCAGCCCTCCTGATGGCAGAACATGCGCCAACTGCAAAGATTACAACCATTGACCGTAATCCTGAGATGATAGGCTTTGCCAAGGAAAATTTTGCCCAGTTTGACAGTCGTAAGCAAATCACCCTCTTAGAGGGAGATGCAGTCGATGTTTTGTCTAGCCTGACAGAAACTTATGACTTTGTCTTTATGGATTCGGCTAAGTCCAAGTATATCGTCTTTCTACCTGAAATCCTCAAACGACTTGAAGTTGGTGGAGTGGTTGTCTTGGATGATATTTTTCAAGGAGGAGATGTTGCCAAGGACATCATGGAAGTCCGCCGTGGTCAACGAACGATTTATCGTGGTTTGCAAAGACTTTTCGACGCAACTTTGGACAATCCAGGTCTAACAGCAACTCTAGTTCCTCTTGGTGATGGCATTCTCATGCTACGAAAGAATGTAGCAGATGTACAGCTACCTGATGATAAATGATTTTCAGAAAAATTTAAGAAATTATAGTAAAATAGATAAAGTAACACTTACCGTAAAAGGAGTAAACATGAAGAAAAAAATTATGGCAGGAGCCATCACACTTTTATCAGTAGCAACACTTGCAGCTTGTTCAAATAGTTCTGAAGGAAAAGATTTGATCAGCATGAAGGGCGATGTGATTACAGAGCATCAGTTCTTTGAAGAAGTAAAGAACAATCCAACTGCGCAACAAGTCTTGCTTAATATGACCATCCAAAAAGTATTTGAAAAGCAATATGGATCAGAAGTGACTGACAAAGATGTGGATGACGCCGTTGCTGAGGAACAAAAGAAATACGGCGATAGCTACAACAGTGTACTTCAACGGGCAGGTATGACTGCTGAAACTCGTAAAGCTCAAATTCGTACTAGCAAATTGGTTGAATTGGCAGTTAAGAAAGCTGCCGAGAGTGAATTGACAGATGAGGCTTACCAAAAGGCTTTTGAGTCTTATACACCAGATGTGACAGCTCAAATCATCCGTATGGATAATGAAGACAAGGCGAAAGAAGTGCTTGAAAAAGCGAAAGCAGAAGGTGCAGATTTTGCTCAGTTGGCAAAAGACAACTCTAACGATGATAAGACAAAAGAAAATGGTGGAGAAATCACTTTTGACTCTGCTTCAACAGAACTTCCAGAACAAGTCAAAAAAGCAGCCTTTGCCTTGGATGTGAACGGTGTTTCTGATGTGATTACGGCTACTGGAACACAAGCCTACAGCAATCAATTCTACATCGTTAAAGTAACGAAGAAGACAGAAAAATCTTCTAACTTAGAGGATTACAAAGAAAAATTGAAGACCATCATTTTGACTCAAAAACAAAATGATTCTGCCTTTGTTCAAGGAGTAATTGGTAAAGAATTGCAAGCAGCTAATATCAAAGTCAAAGATCAAGCCTTCCAAAACATCTTCACCCAATACATCGGTGGTGGTGACTCAAGCTCAAGTTCAAGCAGTAGCTCTTCATCTAACTAAGCAATGAAAATACAAATCTCATTTGAGGTTTGTATTTTTTATGCTTGAAGACAAAAAATAAGTAAAATTCGAAGGATTAAAGGATAATAGTTTTTTTCTTTCTGAAAAAGTGGTATAATAACAATCAAAACTAGAAAATAAAACGGAATTAGGGACAACCACCTCTGTTCCTATTAGAGTGGTGAAATATGAAAATTAGTAAAAGGCACCTACTAAACTATTCCATTTTGATTCCTTATTTTCTTCTGTCAATTTTGGGGTTGATTGTAGTTTACTCGACAACGAGTGCAACCCTAATTGAAGAAGGAAAAAGCGCTTTTCAATTGGTACGTAACCAGGGGATTTTCTGGGTAGCTAGTTTGGTTTTGATTGCCTTAATCTATAAATTAAAATTAGGTTTCCTGAGAAATGGACGTCTCATTTTTATCGTGATGATTGTGGAGATGGTTCTTTTAGCCCTAGCGCGTCTGGTCGGAACACCTGTCAATGGAGCATACGGATGGATTTCTGTAGGACCTGTAACGATTCAGCCGGCTGAATACCTTAAGATTATCATCATCTGGTACTTGGCACATCGTTTTTCAAAACAGCAAGATGAGATTGCGGTTTATGATTTTCAGGTGTTGACCCAAAATCAATGGCTACCTCGAGCTTTTAACGATTGGCGTTTTGTTCTGCTGGTTCTGATTGGTAGCTTGGGGATTTTCCCCGACTTGGGAAATGCGACCATCTTGGTCTTGGTGGCGCTCATTATGTACACCGTTAGTGGAATCGCCTATCGTTGGTTCTCGACTATTCTAGCTCTCTTGGCAGGGAGTTCAATTTTAGTATTGTCTGTCATTCGTCTCGTTGGGGTTGAAAAATTTTCTCAGATACCGGTATTTGGTTACGTTGCTAAACGTTTTAGTGCCTTCTTTAATCCCTTTAATGACTTGGCGGGTGCAGGACACCAGCTTGCAAATTCCTACTATGCCATGGTTAATGGAGGCTGGTTCGGACTGGGATTGGGGAATTCTATCGAGAAACGTGGCTATCTGCCAGAAGCCCATACGGATTTCGTGTTTTCGATTGTTATCGAAGAGTTTGGATTCGTAGGAGCGAGTATGATTTTGGCTTTACTGTTCTTCTTAATTTTGCGAATCATCTTGGTTGGTATTCGAGCTAAGGATCCCTTTAACTCCATGGTTGCTATCGGTGTTGGAGGGATGATTCTTGTTCAGGTCTTTGTCAATATCGGTGGGATTTCTGGGTTGATTCCTTCTACAGGGGTAACCTTCCCCTTCCTTTCACAAGGTGGGAACAGTCTCCTGGTATTATCCGTAGCCATTGCCCTTGTATTAAATATCGATGCCAGCGAGAAACGTGCTAAACTCATTAGAGAGTACGAATCTCAAACTGTTGAAGATCTGTAAGGATTGTATGGAAAGGAAAAGTATATGTCTCTTCAGAAATTAGAAAACTATAGTAATAAAGCCGTCATCCAAGAAGAAGTCTTGATTTTGACAGAGCTACTAGAAGATATTACAAAAAATATGCTAGCGCCAGAGACCTTTGAAAAAATCATGCAGTTGAAGGAATTATCAACAAATGAAAACTATCAAGGGCTCAATGAACTGGTGACTAGCCTTTCCAATGAAGAAATGATTTACATTTCTCGTTATTTCTCTATCCTTCCACTCTTGATTAATATATCTGAGGATGTGGACTTAGCCTATAAAATTAACCACCAGAACAATGTGGACCAAGACTATCTAGGGAAATTGTCTACAACCATAAAGATGGTAGCTGAAAAAGAAAATGCATCTGAAATTTTAGAAAAGTTAAATGTCGTTCCTGTCTTAACCGCCCATCCAACGCAAGTACAACGCAAGAGTATGCTGGACTTGACCAACCATATCCATACGCTCTTGCGTAAGTACCGTGATGTCAAACTAGGCTTGATTAATAAAGAAAAATGGAACATGGATCTCCGTCGTTACATTGAAATTATCATGCAAACAGACATGATTCGTGAGAAGAAGTTGAAAGTAACTAACGAAATCACCAACGTGATGGAGTACTATCAAAGTTCATTCCTGAATGCTGTTCCGCGTTTGACGGCTGAATATAAGAAACTAGCTAAAGAACAAGGAATTGAGCTCCAACATCCAAAACCAATTACTATGGGGATGTGGATTGGAGGAGACCGTGATGGGAATCCTTTCGTAACAGCGGAAACCCTCAATAAATCAGCTTTGACTCAGTGCGAAGTCATCATGAACTACTACGATGAAAAGATTTATAATCTTTATCGTGAGTTTTCACTGTCAACCAGTATTGTGAATGTCAGTGATAAAGTTCGTGAGATGGCGCTGAAGTCACAAGATAACTCCATTTATCGCGAAAAAGAACTCTATCGTCGTGCTCTTTTTGATATCCAAGCTAAGATGCAGGCAACCAAGGCTTATTTGATTGAAGATAAGGATCTTCAGCCTAGATATGCTACTGCAGATGAATTCTATCAAGACTTGTTGGCCATTCGAGATTCTCTCCTTGAGAACAAAGGGGAATACCTGATTTCAGGAGAATTTGTTGAACTGATGCAAGCCGTTGAAATCTTTGGCTTCTACCTTGCTTCTATCGATATGCGCCAAGACTCTAGTGTTCATGAAGCCTGTGTGGCTGAATTGTTAGCATCTGCTGGCATCAACGACCATTATAGCGATCTCTCTGAAGATGAAAAATGCGCCCTCCTCTTAAAAGAGTTGGAAGAAGATCCTCGTATCCTCTCAGCTACTCATGCTGAAAAGTCAGAACTGCTTGAGAAAGAATTGTCTATCTTCAAAACTGCTCGCAAGTTGAAGGATAAACTGGGGGAAAATGTCATTCGCCAAACCATCATCTCTCACGCGACAAGTGTATCTGATATGCTAGAATTAGCCATCATGCTCAAGGAAGTCGGCTTGGTGGATGCTCAAAAAGCGCGCGTTCAGATTGTTCCCCTCTTTGAAACGATTGAAGATTTGGATCACTCGGAAGAAACCATGAGAAGATATTTCTCTCTTCCATTGGCTAAAAAATGGATTGCTTCAAAAGACAACTACCAAGAAATCATGCTTGGTTACTCTGATAGTAACAAGGATGGTGGTTATCTATCATCATGTTGGACTCTCTATAAAGCACAACAACAACTGACTGCTATCGGGGATGAATTTGGCGTTAAAGTCACCTTCTTCCATGGTCGTGGTGGTACTGTTGGTCGTGGTGGCGGTCCAACTTATGAAGCCATCACATCTCAACCGCTCAAGTCTATCAAGGACCGTATCCGTCTGACTGAGCAAGGAGAAGTCATTGGAAACAAATACGGAAACAAAGACGCTGCCTACTATAATCTTGAAATGTTGGTTTCTGCAGCCATTAACCGTATGATTACCAAGAAGAAGAGCGATACCAACACGTCAAATCGTTATGAAGCTGTTATGGATCAAGTGGTGGACCGTAGCTACGATATCTACCGTGATTTGGTCTTTGGAAATGAACATTTCTATGACTATTTCTTCGAGTCAAGCCCAATCAAGGCTATTTCAAGCTTCAATATCGGTTCGCGTCCAGCAGCTCGTAAGACCATCACTGAAATCGGTGGTCTACGTGCCATTCCTTGGGTCTTCTCATGGTCACAAAGTCGTGTCATGTTCCCTGGATGGTATGGTGTGGGATCAAGCTTTAAAGAGTTTATAGATCAAGATCCAAAGAATATCGAGTTTCTTCGTGACATGTATCAAAACTGGCCTTTCTTCCAATCTTTGCTTTCCAATGTAGACATGGTCTTATCTAAGTCTAACATGAACATTGCTTTTGAATATGCCAAGCTCTGTGAAGATGAAGAAGTGCAGACTATCTACTACACTATTTTAGATGAATGGCAATTGACCAAGAACGTTATTCTAGCTATTGAAGGCTATGATGAACTTCTGGCAGAAAACTCTTACCTAAAAGACAGCCTAAACTATCGTATGCCTTACTTTAATATCCTTAACTACATCCAGTTGGAGTTAATCAAACGTCAACGTCGCGGCGAATTGTCGGCAGACGAAGAAAAACTGATCCATACAACTATCAACGGAATTGCAACTGGTTTACGTAATTCAGGCTGATATTCTACAAACTTCCTCTTTTTTCAAGGGGAAGTTTTTGAATTGTTTAAAAAATTCTAAAAATAGCCTTGACAAGTAATTGAAAAATGATATAATTTAAACATTCAGAAAGTAGTCATGCTCATTTTTAAGAGAGTCTGTGGTTGGTGGAAGCAGATAGATGAAAGTGATGAAATTGGGCTGAATGTCATTAAGAATTTGAAATCATAAAAATTCGGTGAGCACACCTTACAGTGCAACTCGTGAATGCGAGAAAGAGCGATAGGGATATTCCCTATAATTGAGGTGGCACCGCGCATCGACGTCCTCACACAAGTTTTTTGTGTGAGGACTTTTTCTATGGGGAGGAAAGATATTGGAATTTAAACGATGGCATCGCTTGTTTTGTTGAAAAGAGCATTATACAAGTGATTTAGAAGGAGAAAGAATATGAAAAATAAACGTTTAATGGGAATTATCGCTGGATTAGCAGTATTGGTAGTGGCTAGCTTGATTTATTCATCAATGAACAAGCCAGCAGCGAAGGTGGAGCAAAAGGTTGCTAAGGTTGGTGTTCTTCAATTTGTTAGTCACCCATCCTTGGACTTGATTTATCAAGGAATTCAAGATGGACTAGCTGAAGAAGGCTATAAGGACGACCAGGTAAAAATCGACTTTATGAACTCTGAAGGAGACCAGAGCAAGGTTGCAACCATGAGTAAACAATTGGTAGCAAATGGAAACGACGTTGTTGTTGGGATTGCGACACCAGCTGCTCAAGGACTCGCTAGTGCTACTAAAGATCTACCAGTTATCATGGCTGCTATTACAGACCCAATCGGTGCTAACTTGGTTAAAGATTTGAAAAAACCGGGTGGCAACATCACAGGGGTGTCAGATCACAACCCAGCTGAACAACAAGTAGAGTTGATTAAAACCCTCACACCAAATGTCAAAACAATCGGCGCTCTCTACTCAAGTAGCGAAGATAACTCAAAAACACAGGTAGAAGAATTCAAGGCTTATGCTGAAAAAGCAGGTTTGACAGTCGAAACCTTTGCCGTTCCATCGACTAACGAAATTGCTTCAACAGTTAATGTCATGACAAGCAAGGTCGATGCGATTTGGGTTCCAATTGACAACACCATTGCATCCGCATTCTCAACAGTTGTTTCAAGCAACCAAACAGCTAAAAAGCCAATCTACCCAAGTGCCACTGCCATGGTAGAAGCAGGTGGATTAGCATCTGTAGTAGTTGACCAACACGATCTTGGAGTGGCTACTGGTAAAATGATTGCCAAAGTTTTGAAAGGTGAAAAACCAGCTGATACGCCAGTTAATGTCTTTTCAACTGGTAAGTCAGTGATTAACAAAAAACTAGCGCAGGAACTTGGTATCACCATTCCTGAGTCTGTTCTAAAAGAAGCAGGACAAGTGATAGAATAAAGATAAAGGAGGAGCTGGACACATCTCCTCCCATTTTTACTAAAGAAAGAAATGAGTGAAAGATTATGATAGTATCCATTATTTCTCAGGGGATGGTCTGGGCGATTCTAGGTTTGGGAATCTTTATGACTTTCCGAATTTTGAATTTTCCAGATATGACTACTGAGGGCTCTTTTCCTCTTGGGGGAGCAGTAGCTGTAACTTTGATAACGCAGGGAGTCAACCCATTTTTAGCAACCCTAGCTGCAGTAGGGGCGGGCTGTCTAGCTGGAATGGCGACAGGTCTCTTATATACCAAAGGAAAAATCCCAACCCTCTTATCAGGGATTTTGGTCATGACTTCCTGCCATTCCATCATGCTCATGATTATGGGACGTGCCAATCTGGGGCTTCTTGGAACCAAGCAAATTCAGGATGTCTTGCCTTTTGATTCAGACCTTAACCAACTCCTGACGGGACTAATCTTTGTTGCTCTTGTTATTGGCCTTATGCTCTTTTTCCTTGATACCAAACTAGGTCAGGCCTACATCGCTACAGGTGACAATCCCGATATGGCTCGTAGCTTTGGTATCAATACAGGACGAATGGAACTTATGGGCTTGGTTCTCTCAAATGGGATCATCGCACTTGCAGGAGCCTTAATTGCTCAACAAGAAGGATACGCGGATGTTTCACGAGGAATCGGCGTGATTGTCGTAGGGCTTGCTAGCTTGATTATTGGTGAGGTTTTGTTCAAGAGTTTGACCTTGGCAGAGCGACTCATGACCATCGTTGTAGGGGCTATTGCTTATCAGTTCCTCGTATGGGGAGTGATTGCTCTTGGATTTAACACGAGCTATTTACGACTATATAGCGCCTTGATTTTGGCAGTTTGCCTTATGATTCCAACCTTCAAAAGCAAATACCTGAAAGGAGTCAAGTTTAGCAAATGACAGCAATTGTAGAATTAAAAAATGCCACCAAAGTCATTACGAATGGCTTTGACGAGGAAAAAATCATTCTTAATGATGTTTCTCTTGAAATTTTCGAACATGATTTCATTACCATCCTAGGTGGAAATGGAGCAGGGAAGTCAACGCTTTTTAACACTATTGCAGGTACCTTACCTTTGACAAGTGGAAGTATTCGTATCATGGGCGAGGACGTGACGAATTTTTCACCTGAAAAGCGGGCTAAGTACTTGTCTCGCATCTTTCAGGATCCTAAGATGGGTACGGCTCCCCGTATGACAGTGGCGGAAAATCTCTTGATTGCCAAGTTTCGTGGTGAGAAGAGAGGACTCCTGCCTAGAAGGCTTTCAAGCCATAGGGAAGAGTTTCAGGCTACCATTGAAAAAGTGGGAAATGGTCTTGAAAAGCATCTAGATACTCCGATTGAGTTTCTATCAGGTGGACAACGTCAGGCCTTGAGTCTCTTGATGGCAACCTTGAAGCGACCAGAGGTGCTCTTGTTGGATGAACACACAGCAGCCCTTGACCCAAAAACAAGTGTGGCCTTGATGGAATTAACAGATGACTTTGTTATCAAGGATCATCTGACAGCCTTGATGATTACCCACCATATGGAGGATGCACTGAAGTATGGCAATCGTCTGATAGTCATGAAGGAAGGCCGAATCATCCAAGACCTCAATAAAGAAGAAAAAGCTAAGATGAAAATTTCAGACTACTATCAATTATTTGAATAGATGAGTTAAATAATCATCAAAAAATAGTGAAAATTAACTTAGAAACATGGAAGTGTTTCTGAGTTTTTTATCTCCCATTTCTTTCTGGAAAAATATAGCAAAGAGAATTCCGGAAAGCGTATGAAATGGTTTACTTTTTTTCAGAAATAAGCTATACTAGTTAACGTAAAACTATGATAAGATGGAGGTATTGTGTATGGTTGACAAGCAAGTCATTGAAGAAATCAAAAACAATACCAACATTGTGGAAGTCATAGGCGACGTGATTTCTTTACAAAAGGCTGGACGGAACTATTTAGGGCTCTGTCCTTTTCATGGTGAGAAGACCCCCTCTTTCAACGTTGTGGAAGACAAGCAGTTTTATCATTGCTTCGGCTGTGGTCGTTCAGGAGATGTTTTTAAGTTCATCGAAGAATACCAAGGTGTGTCCTTTATGGAAGCCGTTCAGCTCTTAGGGGAGCGCGTCGGTATTCAACTAGCCATGCCTGTCCAGTCTCGTCCTCAACAGGCTTCGCCTCATCAAGCTTTATATGACATGCATGAAGAAGCTGCCCGTTTTTACCATGCAATCCTCATGACGACTAAGATGGGAGAAGAAGCAAGAGCTTATCTATATAAACGAGGCTTGACGGATGATGTTTTGAAGCATTTCCAGATTGGACTGGCTCCAGCAGAGAGAACCTATCTCTACCAACGTTTATCTGACAAGTTTGAGGAAAAGGATTTATTGGATTCGGGCTTGTTTTATCTGTCAGATGGTAATCAGTTTTATGATACCTTTTTCGGACGGATCATCTTTCCATTGACCAATGACAAGGGGCAGGTTATTGCCTTTTCAGGTCGTATCTGGCAAGAAACGGATAGTCAGACTGCCAAGTACAAAAATAGTCGCTCGACTGCAATTTTTAACAAAAGTTACGAATTGTATCATTTGGACAAGGCAAAAAAGGGAACAGGTAAGATTACGGAGCTCTATCTGATGGAAGGCTTCATGGATGTGATTGCAGCCTACCGTGCTGGTATAGAAAATGCTGTGGCTTCTATGGGGACAGCCTTAAGTAAGGAGCATGTTGACCACCTCAAACGCTTTACCAAAAAAATTGTTCTCAGCTATGATGGCGATAAGGCAGGGCAGGCAGCAACAGCTAAGGCTCTAGAGGAGTTAAAAGACTTTTCAGTTGAGGTTGTTCGAGTACCTGATGCCATGGACCCAGATGAGTATCTACAAAAGAATTCTGCTGAAGACCTGGCCTACCTCTTGACAAAGACTCGTATCAGTCCTATAGAGTTCTATATTCACCAACTCAAGCCAGAAAATAGTGATAACTTGCAGGCGCAAATTGAGTTCATTGAAAAGATTGCGCCCCTAATCGCCAAGGAAAAGTCTATCACTGCCCAGAATTCTTATATCCACATTCTGGCGGATAATCTACCTTCTTTTGATTACCAGCAGGTGGAGCAGATTGTAAATGAAAGTCGCATTGTCCAAAGGCAGGAAAGAGTTAAAGAGGAGCAACCTCCAGCAGCGATTAGTTTACCTGTAACGCGGCAACTGACAGCAGTCATGAGAGCAGAGGCTCATCTCCTCTATAGGATGGCTGAGAACCCTGTTGTTTTGAATGACTATCGATTAAGAGAAGATTTTTTCTTTGATACCCCAGAATTTCAGATTCTTTACGAATTATTAAGTGAGCAGGGAGGAATCGGCTCAGAGGAGCTTTCTCATCAGACACCTGAGGTTGAAAATGCTTGGTACCACGTGCTTGGCTTGGATTTGCCAGCTGAGATGTCGCCTCAAGAGCTAGCGGAAGTCGAAGCGACTCGAAACCGTGCTCTCCTCAGCAAGGACAACTTAAGAATTAAAAAGAAAGTGCAGGAAGCTAGTCATGTAGGAGATACAGACACAGCCTTGGAAGAATTGCAACGATTGATTTCCCAAAAGAGAAGAATGGAGTAATAATGGCAACAAAACAAAAAGAAGTAACTACATTTGATGTGCAAGTAGCAGACTTTATCCGTAACCACAAAAAGACAGGAACAGCAACAGACGACGAAATCAATTCAAGTCTGGTTATTCCTTTTACCCTGGATGCAGACGGCATTGAAGACCTTTTGCAACGGATTCAGGATGCTGGAATTTCTATCACAGATAATGAAGGAAATCCAAGTGCGCGTGTGCTTAGTGCAGAAGAAGAACCAGAACTCAGTGACGAGGACTTGATTGGCTCAACTTCTGCCAAGGTTAATGACCCAGTCCGTATGTATTTGAAGGAAATCGGGGTCGTTCCTCTCTTGACCAACGAAGAGGAAAAAGAATTGGCCCTAGCAGTTGAGGCTGGTGATATCGAAGCCAAACAACGTCTTGCAGAAGCCAACCTTCGTTTGGTGGTTTCTATTGCTAAGCGCTACGTAGGGCGTGGCATGCAGTTTCTTGACTTGATTCAAGAAGGAAACATGGGTTTGATGAAGGCTGTTGACAAGTTTGACTATTCAAAAGGATTCAAGTTTTCAACTTACGCAACTTGGTGGATTCGTCAGGCGATTACCCGTGCCATCGCTGACCAGGCCCGTACTATTCGTATCCCTGTCCACATGGTAGAAACCATTAACAAGCTTGTCCGTGAACAGCGTAATCTCCTTCAAGAATTGGGGCAAGATCCAACTCCTGAACAAATTGCTGAGCGTATGGATATGACACCTGACAAGGTCCGTGAAATCCTAAAGATTGCCCAAGAACCAGTATCACTTGAAACACCGATCGGTGAAGAGGACGATAGTCATCTTGGGGACTTTATCGAAGACGAAGTGATTGAAAATCCAGTAGACTACACAACTCGAATCGTTTTGCGTGAGCAGTTGGATGAAGTCTTGGATACTCTTACAGATCGTGAAGAAAACGTTCTGCGCCTTCGTTTCGGTTTGGACGATGGAAAAATGCGTACTCTTGAAGATGTTGGGAAAGTCTTTAACGTAACTCGTGAACGTATCCGTCAGATTGAGGCCAAGGCTTTGAGAAAATTGCGCCAACCAAGTCGCAGCAAACCCCTTCGTGATTTTATTGAAGACTAAGAGTGAGGAATAACATGGCTTATACAGAAGAGCAAATCGAAAATATCAAAACACGCATTTTAAACGCCTTGGAAGAAGTCATCGACCCTGAGTTGGGGATTGATATTGTCAACCTAGGTTTAATTTATGAAATTCGTTTTGATGGTGAAACAGGTCACACTGAAATTGATATGACCTTGACAACTATGGGCTGCCCACTGGCTGACCTCTTAACAGACCAGATACACGATGCAATGACAGAGGTGCCTGAGGTAACCAATATCGAAGTCAAATTAGTCTGGTATCCAGCCTGGACGGTTGAAAAAATGAGTCGCTATGCGCGTATCGCCCTAGGAATTAAGTAATCGATTGGAAAATTGCGAGAGACGATTGGAAAAGAGAGGGATTCCTCCATTTTCCTCTGGTCTCTTCTTTCTTTTACTGATTTTCTTGAAATAAAATGGTATAATGAGTAGTATGGAAAACAAAAAATTGCGTATTAATATGCTAAGTTCAAGTGAAAAAGTGGCTGGTCAAGGAGTGTCAGGAGCCTACCGTGAATTGGTGAGTCTCCTTCATCGTGATGCCAAAGATCAGTTGATTGTTACGGAGAATCTTCCTGTAGAGGCAGATGTAACCCACTTTCACACCATTGATTTCCCTTATTATTTATCCACATTTCAAAAGAAACGCTCTGGGAGAAAAGTTGGCTATGTTCATTTCTTACCTGAGACACTCGAAGGGAGTTTGAAAATTCCATTTTTCTTAAAAGGAATTGTCAAACGCTATGTTTTTTCCTTTTACAACCGGATGGAACACTTGGTGGTGGTTAATCCCATGTTTATTGAGGATTTAGTGGCTGCTGGTATTCCGCGTGAAAAAATAACTTATATTCCCAATTTTGTAAATAAAGAAAAATGGCATCCATTACCAGCTGAACAAGTTGCACAACTTCGTGAAGAAATGGATCTCGCAAAAGATCAGTTTGTCGTGGTTGGTGCGGGCCAGGTTCAGAAACGAAAAGGGATTGATGATTTTATCCGTCTTGCTGAAGAATTGCCAGAAATTACCTTTATCTGGGCTGGTGGTTTTTCATTTGGTGGAATAACAGATGGTTATGAACGCTATAAGAAGATTATGGACAATCCACCTAAAAATCTAATTTTCCCAGGTATTGTGTCACCGGAGAGGATGCGGGAACTGTATGCTTTAGCTGATTTGTTCTTACTACCTAGCTATAATGAACTATTCCCTATGACCATCTTAGAGGCAGCTAGTTGCGAGGCTCCTATTATGTTAAGGGATTTGGACCTGTATAAGGTCATTCTTGAGGGAGATTATCGTGCTACAAGTGATGTCTCTGAGATGAGAGAAGCAATCCTAGAATATAAAGAAAATCCTGAAGCATTGAAAGAATTGAAAGAAAAAGCGAAAAGGATATCTAAACAGTATTCAGAAGAGCGTTTACTAGGAATTTGGTTAAAATTTTATCGGGAACAGGCTACTCTAGGTAAAAAGTGAGGTAATCTATGCGAATTGGTTTATTTACAGACACCTATTTTCCTCAGGTTTCCGGGGTTGCGACAAGTATTCGAACCCTGAAGACAGAGCTTGAGAAGCAAGGCCATGCAGTTTTTATCTTTACAACAACAGATAAAGATGTGAATCGCTACGAGGATTGGCAAATCATTCGAATTCCGAGTGTTCCTTTCTTTGCATTTAAGGATCGACGATTTGCCTATCGAGGTTTTACAAAGGCATTTGAAATCGCCAAGCAGTATCAACTCGATCTCATTCATACCCAGACAGAATTTTCACTTGGTTTGTTAGGGATTTGGATTGCACGAGAATTGAGAATTCCAGTTATTCATACCTACCATACCCAGTATGAAGACTATGTGCATTACATTGCTAAGGGGATGTTGATTCGTCCAAGTATGGTAAAATATCTGGTACGTGGTTTCCTTCGTGATGTAGATGGAGTAATCTGTCCTAGCGAGATTGTTCGGGATCTTTTATCTAAATACAAAGTGAAGGTTGAAAAACGTGTCATTCCAACCGGAATTGAGCTAGCTAAGTTTGAACGACCTGAGATTAAAGAGGAGAACTTGCAAGAACTTCGTTCGAAGTTAGGTATTCAGGAAGACGAGAAAATGCTGCTGAGTCTTTCTCGTATCTCCTTTGAGAAGAATATCCAAGCAGTCCTAAATGCCTTTGCTGAGGTTTTGAAAGAAGAAGACAAGGTGAAGTTGGTTGTTGCTGGAGACGGTCCTTATCTGGACAGTCTGAAAGAGCAAGCAGTGAAATTAAACCTGCAAAAACATGTGATTTTTACAGGTATGATTGCTCCAAGCGAGACAGCCTTATACTATAAGGCTGCAGATTTCTTCATTTCTGCCTCAACGAGTGAAACTCAGGGCTTAACCTATCTAGAAAGTCTAGCCAGTGGAACGCCTGTTATCGCTCATGGCAACCCCTATCTTGAAAATCTGATCAATGATAAAATGTTTGGTACCCTCTACTATGGAGAACGAGAGCTTGCAGGAGCTATCCTTGAAGCCTTAATCGCTACTCCGGATATGTCTGAACAAAAGTTGGCGGATAAGTTGTACGAAATTTCGGCTGAGAACTTTGGAAAACGAGTACATGAGTTTTACCTTGATGCCATTATCTCAAATAACTTTGAACATGAGTTACATGATGGGAAACCTGCCAGTCAGCGCTTTTTGAAAACGATTTTATATCTACCCCAACAGGCTGTTACAAGTCCAGTAAAAGAGTCTAAGCGTATTTTGCGGGCTTCTCGGAAGCAATTATCCAGCATCAGAGATTATTGGAAAGATGAATTCAAATAATAGAATAAGAGGAAAATATTATGAAAAAATTAATGCGAAGTGGAAAAAATCAAATAATTGGTGGAGTTTGTGCAGGAGTTGCCCATTATTTTGATATTGACCCAACAATTGTTCGTGTTGTTTGGGGTGTTCTTGCATTTTGTTATGGAGCAGGAATCCTTGCTTACATCATTTTATGGGTGGTTGCACCCGTTTCGACAGACTATTAAATTAGAATTATAAAGTGAAAAGGAGAAGTTATGGCTTTTGGAGATAATGGAAAACGCAAAAAAACATTGTTTGAGAAAGTGACACTTGTTGTCGTGCTCATCATGTTGTTTGTGACCCTTGCTGGTATCTTTGCGACAGCGCTTGGAGCATTTAGCAGATTCTAAGCAAGCTACGAGGATAGAAACGATAACTAATGACTGGGTTCTCCCCAGCCTTTTTAAAGTGAGAAGAAAATATGAGTATGTTTTTAGATACAGCCAAGATCAAAGTCAAGGCTGGTAACGGTGGCGATGGCATGGTTGCCTTTCGTCGTGAAAAATATGTCCCTAATGGCGGTCCTTGGGGTGGTGATGGTGGACGTGGAGGTAACGTTGTTTTCGTGGTAGACGAAGGCTTACGTACCTTGATGGATTTCCGCTATAACCGTCATTTCAAGGCTGATTCTGGCGAAAAAGGGATGACCAAAGGAATGCACGGACGTGGTGCAGAAGACCTTCGTGTTCGTGTGCCACAGGGAACTACTGTACGTGATGCAGAAACAGGTAAAGTCATTACAGACTTGATTGCACATGGTCAAGAATTTATCGTGGCTCACGGCGGTCGAGGTGGTCGTGGGAATATCCGTTTTGCAACACCAAAAAATCCTGCGCCTGAAATCTCTGAGAATGGAGAACCAGGTCAAGAACGTGAGTTGCAACTGGAATTGAAAATCTTAGCAGATGTTGGTCTAGTCGGTTTCCCATCTGTCGGAAAGTCAACTTTGCTTAGTGTCATCACTTCAGCTAAACCTAAAATCGGTGCCTACCACTTTACGACGATTGTCCCTAATTTGGGCATGGTTCGTACGCAGTCAGGTGAATCTTTTGCAGTAGCAGACCTTCCAGGTTTGATTGAAGGTGCCAGTCAAGGTGTTGGTCTTGGAACCCAGTTCCTCCGACATATCGAACGTACACGAGTCATCCTCCATGTCATCGATATGTCTGCTAGCGAAGGACGTGATCCTTACGAGGATTACCTTGCTATCAATAAAGAATTGGAATCCTACAACCTTCGTCTCATGGAACGTCCGCAGATCATCGTGGCCAACAAGATGGATATGCCTGAAAGTCAGGAAAATCTTAAAACTTTCAAGGAAAAGTTGGCAGCAAACTACGACGAGTTTGAGGAACTTCCAGCCATCTTCCCTATTTCTGGATTGACCAAGCAAGGTTTGGCGACTCTTTTGGATGCCACAGCCGAGTTGTTAGACAAGACTCCAGGATTTCCGATCTATGATGAGTCTGATATGGAAGAAGAGGCGTACTATGGCTTTGACGAGGAAGAAAAGGCCTTTGAGATTAGTCGTGATGATGATGCGACATGGGTACTTTCTGGTGAAAAACTCATGAAACTCTTTAACATGACCAACTTTGACCGTGACGAATCAGTCATGAAGTTTGCTCGCCAGCTTCGTGGTATGGGGGTTGACGAAGCCCTTCGTGCGCGTGGAGCCAAAGATGGCGATTTGGTCCGCATAGGTAAATTTGAGTTTGAATTTGTAGACTAGGAGATTGATATGGGAGATAAACCGATATCATTCCGAGATGCAGATGGAAATTTTGTTTCTGCAGCAGATGTGTGGAATGAAAAGAAACTAGAAGAATTGTTTAATCGTCTCAACCCTAAACGTGCTCTTCGATTGGCACGTACAAAGAAAGAAGAAACACAGTCAAAGAAATAAAAAATTCCCGTGATTTTTTGATCACGGGATTTGTTTTATTCACTAAAGAAAAATGGTGGTGCGTATTTTTTAAGGCTTTCAAAACAAGCTTGCGCTTTTGTAGCATCTTCACAGATAATCATGCAGACATCATCTCCACAAAGCGTTGCAATGACATCTGGAAAGTCCAAGGAATCAATTACAGATCCAAATGATTGGGCTAAACCGGGTAAGGTTTTCAAAATAACTTGGTGTTGGACAGGACGCAACATAACAAGAGCATCTTCCATATAATTTTCAAGACGTTTTTCCCATTTGGAGATAGAGCCTGTATTCAGCACATAGTAAGAATTATCCTCTTCGCGCACTTTTGAAAGGTTCATGGTTTTGATATCGCGTGATAAGGTAGCCTGTGTAACTTGGATATCGTTTTCGGCTAACAAGGCTTGCAATTCCGCTTGGGTATGGATTTTATTTTTTGAAACGAGGGCACGAATAAGTTGGTGTCTGTGTTCAGATTTATTCATAAGTGTTAATAGCTCCTTTTATGAGGGAATAGTGATAGTAGACTGTGCTAAATCAACAGTCAAGTGATAGTCTGTATTATCTCGAATTGTAATCTCAAAGTCTGTTGTGTAGAGAACCAAGCGGAGAGTGTCTCCTTCTTTAAGTTTGTAAATAGTTGGTTGGAGCTCTAGCTTGAAGTCCATCCATTCATTTGGTTGAATTTCTTCGATTGTCAAGAGATCATTTCGGTTTTGAAGACTGAGGTAGCCTTTAGTGATGACACGTTGGGCACTTGGGTTGAATGGCAGTTCACAGAGATTTTCTAACATGTGGTAACGACCATTATCAATGGTTCGGACTGATTGAACCGCTGGATAGGGTTGAAGGTACTTCTGTTGTCCTAGTTGGAGGACTTGAGCAGACAATAAGCCCTTGTTTGTACTTGATTTGACACGAAGTTTCAGTTCCACTCGACCATTTAAGTGGATGTCATTGGTCACCGGAAGGTCAATAGTGATTTGATTGGCTTTTCCCTGGTAAAGTTCTGTGTTGAAGGTCTGGTAAGTCTTGCCATAACGCTCAAAATCTTTTTGATCATACTGGTTTTGAATCACTTTTTCTTCAACTCCAAGAGAGAAGGTATGCAGTTCGTCCTGTTTGCCAAAGTCATCAAGTCTCTGCCAAGTTTGCGGTGTAGTATTGTCCTGCCAGATGACAGTAGGGAGTTGATAGCTTGAGTTAAGTCCTAACAATTTTTTACTTAACAAGGCATTCATGGACTCGCGGAAGTCAATCGACTGCCAGTTGTTCATATAGACATGGGCACCATGATGGAAAAAGAGGTGCTTATTGATATGAGTTGGAAGAGCATGAAACATCTGGTAAACATGAAGAGGTTTGACGTTCCAATCTTGAGAACCATGCGTAAAGACGACCTCAGCTTGAACCTTGTGAGCATTGCGCAGATAGTTGCGGTCATGCCAAAACTGATTGTAGTCACCAGTCTTGCGATCTAAATGTTCTTTTACCTTCTCTAGGTCTGCCTGATGAGCTCCATTGCCACTAATATAATCACCAGCTAGGAGATTACGGGAGTAGGTCAATTCAGCAAGTGAGTCAAAATCCTCACCTGGATAACCACCTGGGCTAGTCACCAAACCATTTTCCCGATAGTAGTTGTACCAAGAGGAAATACCTGCTTCAGCGATAATGACCTCTAAGCCATCAACACCAGTGGTCGCAAGCCCATTGGACATGGTGCCTAGATAGGAAATTCCTGTTGTTGCAACTTTGCCGTTTGACCAATCAGCCTTGACTTGACGTTTGCGCGTGTGGTCTGTGAAAGCACGGCAACGACCATTAAGCCAGTCAATCACGTTTTTATATGCTTCAATTTGCTGGTAGTCCCCATTGGTCATGAGACCTTGAGAATCTTTAGTTCCAACACCCGATACATAGAGATTGGCAAATCCTCGTGGGAGGAAGTAGTCGTTGAGAGTGTATGAGCTATTGATATGAGCTAACTTTTCTTCAGCTTCTGAGACGACTTCTGCTTGACCATGAGGTTCGACTAAATCCAGATTGGGCTCCTCAAGCTGAATGGTGTGGGCAGGTTTGACCTCAAGCTCCCCTTCCATTTTGTAGAGAGCTTTATCGCTAGCTTTGACGTTGGTCCCTTGGTGATAAGGGCTGGCAGTCATAACAGAAGGAATTTGTCCATCATAACGCGGGCGAATAATGCTGACCTTGACTAGGTCAGGGAGACCGTCTTTATCAGTATCCACACGACTCTCGACATACACGACTTCACGAATGACATCATGAGTAGAGAAGGTTGCCAAGCTCTTACCGTTAAAGTAGTGGTAGTGATTGTCTTCTGAAATGAGTCCGTCACTAACAAATTGGTCGATGAGCGTATTTCCTTTTTTCGTTCGCGTATTGAGTAACTGATAAAGATTTTCGATGAGATCTCCATAAACAATAGGAAATCCAGTTTCTTTACGGAATTGTTCGGCGTCCTCAAAGTCAACAAGATAGTTAAACCCTAAAAGTTGAAAAACTACCGTGTAGAAAACATCAGCAGTTAAATCACGCTCTGATTGGAAAAAAGTTAATAGATCTGTTTCGTTATCCGCGGCCAAAGTGGATAAGATATAATCCGTGTTAGAATAAGTGAAAAAACTCCAGCGGATGAAGTCTTCAAATTGCTTTTTTAAGGGCAGATGAGGGGACAATTTCAGACCAAGACTTGCTAATTCATCTAATTGTTGAGAACTAGAGGTCGGAAGATAGCTAAATTGATTAAAACGCATGGTTCTCTCCTTTGAAAACAGACTGAATTTATTATATCAAAAAATAAGGAAAAATGGAATAAATAAACTTTAATGCAAGAAATTTCGTGAAGCGGAATACCTGTTTAGTAAGTTATTATAAAATGGTGAATAAATACTATAATAAAAAGCCCTTTCTTAAAAATTTTTATATGTGAAATTGCATATATAGTCCGGATTTATTATACTTTACTTAGTATAAAAATGTCTAAAATGATATTCAAATCCATCTTATAATATTAAAAATTAAAGGGAAGAAAGACGGAGAGGTTGTAAATGCTGATGTTGAAAAGAAAGCATCCGAGTTGCTTCAATATCCAACTTAAAATGGTATAATAGTAGTAAAACGAAAGCAAGGAGGAGAAGAAATGATTGCGCAGCTCGACACCAAGACTGTTTATAGTTTTATGGAAAGTGTGGTTTCGATTGAAAAATACGTTCAAACGGCTAAAGAGTATGGCTATTCTCACCTTGCTATTATGGATGTGGATAATCTCTATGGGGCCTATCATTTTCTAGAAGTTACTCGAAAATATGGAATCCAACCTTTAATTGGTCTTGAAATGACCTTGATTATAGACGAGAAGGCGATTTCTTTCCGTTTTCTAGCCCTATCCACTAAAGGCTATCAAGAGTTGATGAAGTTATCCACTTTAAAAATGACTGGACGGAAAAATTGGCCTGACTTCACCTCCCACCTCGAAGATGTTGCTATTATTGTTCCCTATTTTGAGGGAATCGAACAGTTAGATTTAGGTTATGACTATTATATCGGTGTTAGTCCAGATACTCCTCAAGAAGTCTTTACTAGATCTATTCTTCCACTCTATCAAGTCAACTCTTTTGAAAAAGAAGATATCCAAGTTTTACAAATCTTGTCAGCAGTCAAGGATAATGTCAGCCTAAGAGAAGTGGATGTGCATTCACAACAAGGGATTTTTTTACCTGCCTCAGACTTGGAAGCACGTTTTATGAATCGCTTCCCTCAGGCGCTTGCCAATCTCCAGGAGTTGATAGAGAATGTAAGCTATCATATCGATCCAAGTTTAAAACTTCCCCGCTTTAATCCTGAAAGACCAGCAGTCGAAGAACTTCGAGAGAGAGCTGAGCAAGGCTTGAGTGACAAGGGGCTAACCTCAGCTCTCTATCGTGAGCGACTGAATGAGGAGTTGGCTGTGATTCATGATATGGGCTTTGACGACTATTTTCTTGTAGTTTGGGATTTGTTGCGTTTTGGACGTTCCCAAGGTTACTATATGGGAATGGGGCGTGGTTCTGCGGTTGGTAGTCTGGTAGCTTACTCACTGGATATTACAGGAATTGACCCGGTTGAAAAGAACCTGATTTTCGAACGCTTTTTAAATCGTGAGCGCTACACCATGCCCGATATCGATATCGACATCCCTGACCTTTATAGACCAGAGTTCATTCGCTATGTTCGTGATCGGTATGGCAGCCAACATGTGGCACAGATTGTTACTTATTCGACCTTTGGAGCAAAACAGGCAATTCGTGATGTTTTCAAACGCTATGGCGTTCCAGAGTACGAATTAACAAATATTACGAAAAAAATCAGTTTCCGAGATACGCTAACGACAGCCTATGAAAAGAATTTACAGTTTAGGCAGGTCATCAATAGCAAAATGGAATATCAAAAAGCTTTTGAGATTGCTCGAAAGATTGAAGGGTATCCTCGTCAGACCTCTATCCATGCCGCTGGGGTCGTTATGAGTGACCAAGATCTGACAGACTATATCCCGCTCAAATACGGTGAGGATATGCTGATCACCCAATATGATGCACATGCAGTTGAAGCTAATGGCCTTTTAAAAATGGATTTCCTTGGTTTACGTAACCTGACTTTCGTACAAAAAATGCAGGAATTACTAGCAGAATCAGAAGGTATTCATCTGAAAATTGAAGAGATTGATTTGGAAGACAAGGAAACTCTTGCTCTCTTTGCTGCTGGGAATACTAAAGGGATTTTCCAATTTGAACAACCTGGTGCCATTCGACTCTTGAAACGAGTTCAGCCACAAGTCTTCGAAGAGGTAGTAGCCACAACCTCGCTCAACAGACCAGGGGCTAGCGATTATATTGATAACTTTGTTGCTCGTAAGCACGGCAAAGAAAAGGTGACGGTGTTGGACCCTGCCTTGGAGAATATTCTCTCATCAACTTATGGTATCATGCTCTACCAGGAGCAAGTTATGCAGGTGGCTCAGCGCTTTGGAGGCTTCAGCCTTGGTAAAGCTGACATTCTCAGACGAGCCATGGGTAAGAAAAATGCTAAAGAAATGCATTTGATGAAGGAAGATTTTATCTCTGGAGCTATGAAACTTGGGCATACAGAAGAAAAGGCCAACCAAGTTTTTACAGTGATGGAAAAGTTTGCAGGCTATGGATTTAATAGATCCCACGCTTATGCCTACTCAGCCCTGGCTTTCCAGCTAGCTTATTTCAAGACGCACTATCCTGCTATTTTCTTTCAAGTCATGTTGAATTATTCAAGCAGTGATTACATTGTAGATGCATTGCAGATGGGCTTTGAAGTAGCCCCGTTAGCAATCAATAGCATTCCCTATCACGATAAAATTGCTCAGAAGAAAATCTATCTTGGTCTAAAAGCTATTAAGGGCATGCCAAGAGATTTTTCTTACTGGATCATCGAAAATCGTCCTTTTTCAAGTGTAGAAGATTTCGTCACACGTCTTCCCAAGAATTACAAGAAACTGTCGCTTTTGACTCCTTTGGTTGAACTAGGGCTCTTTGATGAATTTGACAAGAATCGTCAGAAAATCTTAGTGAACCTACCAAACTTATTTGTTTTTGTTGAGGAGTTAGGTGGACTCTTTGCGGATACAAACTATAGTTGGACTGAAGCTGATGATTTTACTGAGGCGGAGAAATTTTACAAGGAGCAGGAATTGATTGGGGTAGGTATCAGTGCCCATCCTCTCCAAACTCTTGCCAAACAAGCCCTATATCCGACGACCCCGATCGCTAATCTAACCGAGGGGGCTCAAGCCACTCTTCTAGTTGAAGTGCAAAAACTAAAGGTGATTCGAACCAAGAAGGGCGAGAATATGGCCTTTCTACAGGTTCATGATAGTAAGTCTCGGATGGATGTGACTGTATTTTCGGATCAGTATCGAAAATTCGCCTCTATCCTATCTGAAGGGAAATTTTACTATATCAATGGGAAGGTTCAATCTCGAGATGGTCGTTTGCAAATGATTGCACAAGATTTGAAAGAAGCAGTGGTGGAACGATTCTGGATTCAAGTTAAAAATCATGAATACGATAAAGAGATTTCAAATATCCTAGAACAATACAAAGGCCCAATTCCTGTGATTATCAGGTATGAAGAGGAGCAAAAAACAGTTGTTTCTACACGGCATTTTGTAAAAAAAGAGCTTGCCTTACAGGAGAAATTAAAGGAAATCACCATGAAAACGATTTATCGCTAAAAATACGAAAAATAGAAGAATTTTCGATTTAAATGTGGTATAATCAGTAAGAATGTTAAAAGGAAAAGGAGCAAAAACCAAATGAAACGTATTGCTGTTTTGACCAGTGGTGGAGACGCCCCTGGTATGAATGCTGCCATCCGTGCAGTAGTTCGCCAAGCAATCTCAGAAGGAATGGAAGTTTTTGGTATCTATGATGGGTATGCAGGTATGGTTGCCGGCGAAATTTATCCACTTGATGCTGCTTCAGTAGGAGACATCATTTCCCGTGGTGGTACTTTCCTTCACTCTGCTCGTTACCCTGAGTTTGCACAACTTGAAGGCCAACTTAAAGGGATTGAGCAGTTGAAAAAACACGGTATCGAAGGTGTCGTTGTTATCGGTGGTGACGGTTCTTATCACGGAGCTATGCGCTTGACTGAGCATGGATTCCCTGCTATTGGGCTTCCAGGTACAATCGATAACGATATCGTAGGTACTGACTTCACAATCGGATTTGATACTGCAGTTACTACTGCAATGGATGCAATCGATAAGATTCGTGATACATCATCAAGTCACCGTCGTACTTTCGTTGTCGAAGTAATGGGACGTAATGCTGGTGATATCGCACTTTGGGCAGGTATTGCAACTGGTGCTGATGAAATCATTATCCCTGAAGAAGGCTTCAAGATGGAAGATATCGTAGCTAGTATCAAAGCTGGTTATGAATGCGGTAAAAAACACAACATCATCGTTTTGGCCGAGGGGGTTATGTCTGCCGATGAATTCGGTAAGAAACTCAAGGAAGCAGGAGATACTAGTGACCTTCGTGTGACTGAGCTTGGACATATCCAACGTGGTGGTTCACCAACCGCTCGTGACCGTGTATTAGCGTCACGTATGGGAGCACACGCTGTTAAACTTCTCAAACAAGGAATCGGTGGTGTTGCTGTTGGTATCCGTAACGAAAAAATGGTTGAAAACCCAATTCTTGGAACAGCAGAAGAAGGAGCCTTGTTCAGCCTAACTGCTGATGGCAAAATCGTTGTTAACAACCCTCACAAAGCTGACCTTGGACTTGCTAGCTTGAACAAGAGCTTGTCATAATCAACTTTAACTAATCTGGTAAAATGACCATAAAAGGTCAAATTATATAAAGGAGTCACAAATCATGAATAAACGTGTAAAAATCGTTGCAACTTTGGGTCCTGCGGTTGAAATCCGTGGTGGAAAGAAATTCGGTGATGACGGATACTGGGGTGAAAAACTTGACGTTGAAGCTTCAGCAAAAAACATTGCTAAATTGATTGAAGCGGGAGCTAACACTTTCCGTTTCAACTTCTCACACGGTGACCACCAAGAACAAGGTGAACGTATGGCAACTGTTAAACTTGCAGAAAAACTTGCAGGTAAAAAAGTTGGTTTCCTTCTTGATACTAAAGGACCAGAAATCCGTACTGAATTGTTCGAAGGCGAAGCTAAAGAGTACTCATACAAAACTGGTGAAAAAATCCGTGTTGCAACTAAACAAGGAATCAAATCAACTCGTGAAGTGATTGCTTTGAACGTTGCTGGTGCTCTTGACATCTATGATGACGTTGAAGTTGGTCGCCAAGTATTGGTTGACGATGGTAAACTTGGTCTTCGTGTTGTAGAAAAAGACGATGCAACTCGTGAATTTGTAGTTGAAGTGGAAAATGACGGTGTTATCGCTAAACAAAAAGGTGTAAACATCCCTAACACTAAAATTCCTTTCCCAGCTCTTGCTGAACGTGATAACGATGATATCCGCTTTGGTCTTGAACAAGGTATTAACTTCATCGCGATTTCATTCGTCCGTACTGCAAAAGACGTTAACGAAGTTCGTGCAATCTGTGAAGAAACTGGTAACGGTCACGTTCAATTGTTCGCTAAAATCGAAAACCAACAAGGTATTGACAACTTGGATGAAATCATTGAAGCTGCTGACGGTATCATGATTGCTCGTGGTGACATGGGTATCGAAGTACCATTTGAAATGGTTCCAGTTTACCAAAAAATGATTATCACTAAAGTGAACGCAGCAGGTAAAGTTGTTATCACAGCAACAAACATGCTTGAAACAATGACTGAAAAACCACGTGCAACTCGTTCAGAAGTATCAGACGTATTTAACGCTGTTATCGACGGAACTGACGCAACAATGCTTTCAGGTGAGTCTGCAAATGGTAAATACCCACTTGAGTCAGTAACAACAATGGCTACAATTGACAAGAACGCACAAACTCTTCTTAACGAATACGGACGTTTGAACTCAGATACTTTCGAACGTAACTCTAAGACAGAAGTTATGGCTTCAGCTGTTAAAGACGCTACTAACTCAATGGATATCAAATTGGTTGTAACTCTTACTAAGACAGGTCACACAGCACGTTTGATTTCTAAATACCGTCCAAATGCTGATATCTTGGCATTGACATTTGACGAATTGACAGAACGTGGATTGATGTTGAACTGGGGTGTTATCCCAATGTTGACAGATGCTCCATCATCAACTGACGATATGTTCGAAATTGCTGAACGTAAAGCAGTTGAAGCAGGTCTTGTACAATCTGGTGACGATATCGTTATCGTTGCAGGTGTGCCACTTGGAGAAGCTGTTCGTACAAACACAATGCGTATCCGTACAGTACGCTAATCTAACATTAAAACCTATCATTTCAGGCTGAAAAGCTTGAGTGATAGGTCTTTTTTTATCAAAATGAGATGGTATTTAGTAAATAGGAATGGGAAAAAACTGAAAATTATGGTATAATAGAATGAAAAGACCTTTTTAGTAAATTTTGAAAGAGTAAAACATGAGAAAAATTGTCATCAATGGTGGACGTCCATTGCAAGGTGAGATCACCATTAGTGGTGCTAAAAATAGTGTTGTAGCGCTTATTCCAGCTATTATCTTATCAGATGATATTGTCACTTTAGATTGTGTTCCAGATATTTCAGACGTTGCTAGTCTTGTCGAAATCATGGAAATTATGGGGGCGACTGTTAAGCGTTATGAGGATGTCTTGGAGATTGATCCAAGAGGTGTTCAAAACATTCCTATGCCTTATGGCAAGATTAATAGCTTGCGTGCTTCTTATTATTTCTACGGAAGTCTTTTAGGTCGCTTTGGTGAAGCTACAGTTGGACTTCCTGGTGGATGTGATCTGGGGCCTCGTCCGATTGACCTTCACTTAAAAGCCTTTGAAGCCATGGGTGCTAAGGTCAGCTATGAGGGAGATAATATGAATTTATCTGCCCAAGGTAAGGGGCTTCATGGCGCAAGTATTTACATGGATACCGTCAGTGTAGGTGCAACGATTAACACGATGATTGCTGCGGTTAAAGCTAAGGGACGTACTGTCATTGAAAATGCGGCTCGTGAACCGGAAATTATTGATGTCGCTACCCTTTTGAACAATATGGGGGCCCATATTCGTGGTGCAGGAACTGATATTATCATTATTGATGGTGTCGAGAAACTTCATGGAACGCGTCATCAGGTTATTCCAGACCGTATCGAAGCTGGAACCTATATTTCACTTGCTGCAGCGGTAGGAAAAGGAATTCGTATTAACAACGTTCTCTATGAACACTTAGAAGGTTTTATCGCCAAACTAGAGGAAATGGGCGTTCATATGACAGTCTCAGAAGACAGTATCTTCGTTGAAGAACAGTCTGATTTGAAGGCTATCAATATCAAAACAGCTCCTTATCCTGGATTTGCAACCGATTTGCAACAGCCTATAACTCCGCTATTGCTGACCGCTCAAGGTCGTGGAACCATTATTGATACGATCTATGAGAAACGTGTTAATCATGTTTTTGAGTTAGCAAAAATGGATGCGGATATTACGACCACAAATGATCACATTATTTACAACGGTGGTCGTAAGTTACACGGGGCAAGTGTAAAAGCTACAGACTTGCGAGCTGGTGCAGCACTTGTCATCGCTGGCTTGATGGCTGAAGGTAAAACTGAAATTACAAATATCGAGTTTATCCTGCGAGGCTATTCAGATATTATTGAGAAATTGCGTAGTCTTGGAGCGGATATTACACTCGTTGAAGACTAAACCGTTGAGGTGATTATGAATATTTGGACCAAATTAGCAATGTTTTCTTTTTTTGAAACGGAGCACTTGTATTTGCGTCCTTTCTTTTTTAGTGACAGTCAAGCGTTTTTCGAGATTGCTTCAAACCCTGAGAATTTGCAGTTTATTTTTCCCAGTCAAGCAAGTTTAGAAGAAAGTCAATACGCACTTGCCAACTATTTTATGAAGGCTCCTCTAGGTGTTTGGGCTATTTGTCTCCAAGGAAATCAGGAAATGATTGGCTCCATTAAATTTGAAAAGATTGATGAAATTAAAAAAGAAGCAGAAATTGGTTATTTCTTAAAAAAGGATTCTTGGTCACAAGGTTATATGACAGAAGTAGTTACCAAGCTTTGTCAACTTTCCTTTGAAGAATTTGGTTTAAAACAATTATCCATCATCACTCATCTGGAGAATCAAGCTAGTCAAAAAGTAGCCTTAAAATCAGGCTTTAGTCTCTTCCGACAGTTTAAGGGGAGCGACCGCTATACACGAAAAATGAGGGACTATCTTGAATTTCGATATATAAAAGGAGAATTCAATGAGTAAACACCAGGAAATCTTGTCCTATTTGGAATCGTTGCCAATTGGGAAAAGAGTTAGTGTTCGCAGTATCTCTAATCATCTAGGTGTTAGTGACGGAACCGCCTACCGAGCTATTAAAGAAGCTGAAAATCGTGGCATCGTTGAAACTCGGCCACGTAGTGGAACCATACGAGTTAAGCCAAAGAAAGTGGCTATTGAACGGCTAACCTATGCTGAGATCGCTGAAGTCACCTCCTCTGAGGTTTTAGCCGGTCAGGAAGGGCTGGAGAGAGAGTTTAGCAAATTCTCCATTGGGGCTATGACAGAGCAGAATATCCGATCCTATCTCCATGATGGTGGTCTTGTGATCGTAGGTGACCGTACTCGTATTCAACTTCTAGCCTTGGAAAATGAAAATGCGGTCCTCGTGACAGGTGGTTTTCATGTTCAGGATGATGTTCTTGAGTTGGCTAATAAAAAAGGGATTCCAGTTCTAAGAAGTAAAGATGACACTTTTACAGTAGCGACCATGATTAACAAAGCTCTCTCAAATGTTCAAATCAAAACCGATATTCTGACAGTTGAAAAGCTCTATCGTCCCAGTCATGAGTATGGGTTTTTGAGAGAAACCGATACAGTCAAAGACTATCTAGACTTGGTTCGTAAGAACAGAAGTAGCCGTTTTCCAGTTGTTAACCAACACCAAGTGGTTGTTGGGGTTGTTACTATGCGTGACGCAGGAGACAAGTCTCCCAGCACGACGATTGACAAGGTGATGACGCGCAGTATCTTCGTAACAGGGTTAGCGACCAATATTGCCAATGTCAGTCAACGAATGATAGCAGAAGACTTTGAGATGGTTCCGGTAGTCAGAAGCAACCAAACCCTACTCGGTGTCGTAACGCGACGAGATGTCATGGAAAAGATGAGCCGTTCCCAAGTTTCTGCTTTGCCGACTTTCTCAGAGCAAATCGGGCAAAAACTATCTTACCATCATGATGAAGTCGTCATAACTGTTGAGCCCTTCATGTTGGAGAAAAATGGGGTCCTTGCTAATGGAGTCTTGGCTGAAATCCTCAACCATATGACCCAAGACCTAGTTGTGAATAGCGGACGTAATCTCATCATTGAACAGATGTTGATTTATTTCTTGCAGGCTGTACAGATAGATGATACTTTGCGGATTCAGGCTCGTATTATTCACCACACGAGACGCTCAGCTATTATTGATTATGATATTTATCATGGTCATCAGATTGTTTCAAAAGCAAATGTTACGGTTAAAATTAATTAGAATCTAGGAGAAAAAATGATAACTTTAAAATCAGCACGTGAAATCGAAGCCATGGACAAGGCTGGTGATTTCCTAGCAAGTATCCATATCGGCTTACGTGATTTGATTAAGCCAGGCGTAGATATGTGGGAAGTTGAAGAGTACGTTCGTCGACGTTGTAAAGAGGAAAATTTCCTTCCTCTACAGATTGGCGTGGATGGCGCAGTCATGGATTACCCATATGCTACCTGTTGCTCTCTCAACGACGAAGTAGCTCATGCTTTTCCACGTCATTACATCTTGAAAGATGGAGACTTGCTCAAGGTTGATATGGTTTTAGGTGGTCCGATTGCCAAATCCGACCTCAATGTATCTAAACTCAACTTTAATAATGTTGAGCAAATGAAAAAATACACCCAAAGCTATACTGGTGGTTTAGCAGACTCATGTTGGGCTTATGCGGTTGGTACACCGTCTGAAGAAGTGAAAAACCTGATGGACGTGACCAAGGAAGCTATGTATATAGGGATTGAGAAAGCGGTTGTTGGAAATCGTATCGGTGATATCGGTGCAGCCATTCAAGAATACGCTGAAAGTCGCGGTTACGGTGTCGTACGTGATTTGGTTGGACACGGTGTTGGTCCCACTATGCATGAAGAGCCAATGGTTCCTAACTATGGTATTGCAGGTCGTGGACTCCGTCTCCGTGAAGGAATGGTACTAACCATTGAACCCATGATCAATACTGGTGACTGGGAAATTGATACAGATATGAAGACTGGCTGGGCTCATAAGACTATAGATGGCGGCCTGTCTTGCCAATATGAACATCAATTCGTGATTACCAAAAACGGTCCAGTTATCTTGACTAGTCAAGGTGAAGAAGGAACTTATTAGAACGATAAAAGGGAGCTTAGCTCCTTTTTTTGTACCTAGTCGAGATAAAAAAGATAAGCGTAGCAGACTTCTTACAATTTTTTTCTTTTATAGTAAAATAAGATTAGAATTTTGAGAAAGTAGGTAATTCGTTGGAGTCGATTATATTTCTAGTATCCGTTTTTTTAGCAGGTATTCTGTCCTTCTTTTCACCCTGCATCTTTCCTTTGCTACCTGTCTATGCTGGTATTTTACTGGATGATCAAGGAAATTCGAAAAGTTTCCGCTTTTTTGGAAGAGACATTTCCTGGTCAGGCTTAATTCGGACCTTGTGTTTTATTGCAGGAATCTCCCTCATTTTCTTTATTCTAGGATTTGGAGCTGGATTCCTAGGGCACATGCTCTATGCAGACTGGTTTCGTTATGCTATGGGGACAGTCATTATTCTTTTAGGGCTTCACCAGATGGAAATCTTGCATTTCAATAAACTGGAAGTTCAAAAGACAGTCACCTTCAAACAATCAAAGTCAAATCACTATCTATCAGCCTTTTTACTTGGGATAACCTTTAGTTTTGGCTGGACTCCTTGTATCGGACCAGTCTTAAGTTCGGTCTTAGCTCTAGCGGCTTCAGGAGGGAATGGTGCTTGGCAAGGAGCTATACTAACCTTAGTGTACACATTGGGGATGGCCCTTCCTTTCCTTGTTTTGGCCTTAGCTTCGGGCTGGATTACGCCCTATTTTAGTAAATTAAACCCCCACATGATCCTACTAAAGAAAATCGGGGGAGTCTTGATTGTTTTGATGGGATTATTATTAATGCTAGGGCAGTTAAATGCCTTGTCAGGAATTCTTGGATAAAAGGAGAAAAAGATGAAAAAAGTTATTTTTGCTGGATTGAGTATTATGTCTCTATTTCTATTGATTGCCTGTGGTGAAAAAGAAACTAAACAATCGGAAAGTCCCAAACAACCTACTGTACAACAAATCTCAGTGGGTAAAGATGCACCAGACTTCACCTTACAGTCCATGGATGGCAAAGAAGTGAAACTATCGGACTACAAAGGGAAAAAGGTCTATTTGAAATTCTGGGCTTCTTGGTGTGGACCATGTAAAAAAAGCATGCCTGAGCTGATGGAATTAGCTGCCAAACAAGATCGAGACTTTGAAATCTTGAGTGTTATTGCACCAGGTCTACAAGGTGAAAAAACAGTTCAAGACTTTCCAAAATGATTTCAAGAGCAAGGGTATAAGGATATACCAGTCTTGTATGATACCCAAGCAACTGCCTTTCAAGCCTACCAAATTCGTAGTATTCCAACGGAATACTTGATTGACAGTCAAGGTAAAATCGGGAAAATTCAGTTCGGTGCTATTAGCAATGCAGATGCGGAAGCAGCATTTAAAGAAATGAAATAAAATAAAGAAAAAATCGCGATTGTTCGCGATTTTTTTATAGTTTTTCATTGATAAAGCGGATAAATTGATTCCACCAAACCTTCAAAAAGAAGGCTTTTTCTACTTTCTTTTCAGCGACCATTTCAAAAGAAGGTTTTTCAGAAGTGAGATAACCTTGACCTACCAAATCCTGATCGTCATAGGTTAGAGTACCGACAACCTTGCCTTCTTCCAGTGGGGCTATTTCTGATTTTGGTGTGAATTGAAGAGCTGATGTTGTTTCACTTCCAACTCGTTGGACGATTGCAATATCTGACTTAGCAATTGCAGCTACCTTATCTTCTTTCCCATCAAGGACTGTCACTTTACTATCTTTATAGGTTTCGCCTTTCTGAACGACAGTTTTTAAAGCAAAGTTCGCAGAAACATAATCTAAAAGTGAAGAAGTTGCAGTAAAACGTGCATAAGGGTTGCTATCTTGCTGGTCTGCATTTAAAACAACCGTAATGATACGCATTCCTTTTTCAACGGTTGTTCCAACGAAAGAAGCACCGGCTTTGTCGGTAGTACCTGTTTTCAAACCATCGACACCACCACGATAGGCTGGCATTCCTTCCAACATATAGTTGGTTGAGTGGATTTCAAGTCCAGCAAAAGTAGAAGTTGGCTTTTTGGTGATTTCCAAAACTTGAGGATAATCTCGGATGAGATTACGAGCGACTATTGCAACGTCGTAGGCACTCAACTTGTTTTCATCGTCTTTTTTAGAACCAGGATAGATATTATCGCCAAGGGTCTCATTATTTAAACCAGTTGTGTTTACAATAGTTGCATCTTGAATTCCCCATTCAAGAAGTTTAGCCCTTATTTTGTCTACAAAGTCTTTCTCAGAACCAGCAATCTTTTCTGCTAGCGCAATCGCAGCGCTGTTTGCACTGGACACCATTGTAGCCTCTAATAGTTGTTCAACAGTATAATTTCGAGCTTCCATAGGGACGTTACTCGCCTCAGAATTGGTTGTAAGTTTGTAAGGATAGTCCGAAATATCAACAGGTGTAGATAGGCTGATGGTTCCTTGTTCCAAGGCCTCATAGACCAAATAGACTGTAACAAGTTTGGTAATAGAAGCAATTTCTACAGGCTGATTTGCATCTTTCTCGTAGAGGATTTTTCCAGTTGTAGCCTCGACAGCAATGGCATGTTTAGCAGCAACATCAAACTCCTGAGCAGAAACAGTAGAAACTGTTCCAAAAACAAAAAGTGTTATAAAAGATAGAATTATTTTTTTCATATTAGCTTTATTTTATCATAAAGAAAAAAAATATTCTCGCTTTTATACTAAAGCCATCTTATCTTTTGAAGAAATATGATAAAATAAATAGAGGAGGATGCCTATGTTCCGTAGAAACAAATTATTTTTTTGGACAGCTGAAATTTTATTATTAACACTGATTTTCTATCTTTGGAGAGAGATGGGAGCGATTATTACTCCTTTCGTGACGGTTGTGAATACCATCATGATTCCATTTTTGTTAGGTGGATTTTTTTACTACATTACCAATCCAATCGTTACCTTTTTGGAAAAGAGATGTAAGATTAATCGTCTAATTGGTATCTTGGTCACTCTCTGTGCTTTAATTGGTGCCATCGTTGTAGGGGTCGTCTATCTTTTGCCGATTCTGATTAATCAGTTGACTAGCTTGATTATTTCTAGTCAAAACATCTATAGTAGATTGCAAGATTTGGTTATTGATTTGTCGATGAACCCTATTTTCCAGAATATCGATATTCAACAAACAATTCAACAGTTAAATCTCTCCTATGTGGATATCCTACAGAATATTCTTAATAGCGTCAGCAACAGTTTAGGAAGCGTCCTTTCAGCCTTGTTTAGCACGGTTCTGATTCTCATTATGACTCCCGTCTTCTTGATTTATTTCTTGTTAGATGGACATAAGTTGCTGCCCATGTTGGAACGAACTGTCTTAAAACATGATAAATTAAATCTTTCTAGCCTTTTAACCAATCTCAATACAACCATAGCGCGCTATATCAGTGGAATTGCGATTGATGCGGTTATTATTGGATGTTTAGCCTATATTGGTTATAGCGTTATCGGATTAAAGTACGCCCTAGTTTTTGCTATTTTCTCTGGAATCGCAAATTTGATTCCTTATGTTGGTCCAAGTATTGGCTTGATTCCGATGGTGATTGCGAATGTATTCACGGATCCTCATCGTATGCTGATTGCGGTTGCCTATATGCTTATTATTCAGCAAATCGACGGAAATGTTCTCTATCCACGTATCGTTGGAGGAGTTATGAAAGTACATCCGATTACGATTTTGGTGCTTCTCTTATTGTCAAGTAATATCTACGGCGTCATTGGGATGATTGTAGCAGTGCCAACCTACTCTATTCTCAAAGAAATCACTAAGTTCTTGGCAAAATTATATGAAAATCATAAGGAAGCTAAAGAACTGGAAAAATCAGAATCCATTTAGAATCAGGGGAAACCTGATTTTTTTGTAAGCATAATACCGCTAGAATGAAATAAGCTTGAATTGTATAAAGAAGCAGAAGAATAGCACTTTGTAAGATTCAGATTAATTCACAAAATATGTGTAAAACACTTGCAATTTAGCAGAAATTTGATAAAATAGTAAGGAAAGTTAGACTGTATTGCCTACTGTCTATCTATAAAATATATTTTATTGGAGGCTTTTACTCAAATGGCAAAAGAAAAATACGATCGTA
>QWCK01000434.1_pt1 | contig 97629 bp, 68 predicted proteins | sample 1972571 | NCBI WGS metagenome assembly QWCK01 (sample SAMN09866710, study PRJNA288562) | Human gut metagenome isolate term2_stool, whole genome shotgun sequencing... | isolation source: gut | host: Homo sapiens | place: USA: California | reverse complement strand
AAGGCATATTTGTGGTCTCGGAGCAAGTGTTGGATGCGAGCGCGTGGAGCGAACATTCAACGCGCCGCGACTAAAATCACAAATATGCCTTATTGGGGGCAATGGCTTCGTCTGTAGTTTGTCTAATGAATTAAATAGTAACTCAGCGAATATATTTGTTTTGAGAAATTTGAAGCAGAGTAGGTAGTGACGTTATGCTTTCTATTACAGAAATCGAACAAATAAACCAGAAGCTAAATCCTGAGCTTGCACTCTCGCTTTCTTTGGATAATGCCAAGCGGATGGAAAGTTCTCTGCTGCATTCTGGTTTTTCTCCAAGTACGGATATGTGGAAGTTGATTTTATTTTATAATGGTTCTCTTGAGGAAATTAAGGAAATGATTTCTTTTTCTTTTATTCCTTTGCTTGGCAATTTTGCGATTCTTTTTATTAAAGAGAAGGATATTCCTTCTTTTTTGACTTTTCCTCAAGTTCTTTATGTGGAACTTTCTCGTCCGATTTATGAAAATGCGCTTACAGGAATTGATGCTTCGTGTTTTCCTGATTATAATATTGTGACTGGAAGAAATGTAAATGCTACAACACTTACTGGCAAAGGGACAGCGATTGCTGTTCTTGATTCCGGGGTAGATTACAGGCATCCTGATTTTCGAAATGTGGATGGAAGTACGAGGATTTTGGCTTATTGGGATCAGAGTTTGCCTTTTGCTTCTTTTAATAAAGAAAATACTAATAGCAATAGTTCTAATAGTGATAACTTCCAATACATTAGTACAACAAATAGTCAAAACAATTATATCGCAGCAGACAATAGAACTAACACCAGAAGGAATAATGTTTCCAAGCATAGCTCCGCTATAGATAACCCTTATAATTTAGGTGTTATTTTTTCAGAAGAAGATTTAAACCGATTACTTATGCCGAAATCTAGTTCTGTTCCTTCTGACTCTTCTACTTTTTCTGTAACTGACCCTGTTACCGAGCTACTATCGCCTTCCGAAGACGTTTCCGGGCATGGCACTCATATCGCAGGTATCTGCTCAGGAAACGGGCGTGCCAGCAATGGAAATAGTCAGGGGGTTGCGCCCGAAAGTTCTTTAATTGTTGTAAAGTTAAAAAACGAGACCGCTTCTGTTTATACGGATTATGCAAATCTTATGATGGCGGTTGATTTTGCGGTTCGTTTTGCTAATTCGCGTTCTTTGCCTTTAAGTATCAATATCAGTTATGGTTCTAATGATGGTTCACATACTGGGAGTAGTCTTTTAGAACTTTTTATGGAGCAAGTTTCTCTTTATGGGAAAAATGTTATTTGTGCTGCTACAGGAAATGAAGGTCTTACCAGAAGGCACGCTTCCTTAAACACAATTTCAAATCAAAACACTTATGATAAATCTATAGATTTTACCATAGCTCCGGGCGAGCGAAGTCTTTACCTTGAAATATGGCAGACTTTCGCAGATGATTTTTTCTATGAACTTTTTTCCCCTTCCGGTTTGGAAAGTTTTGTCTTTCCTGCCGTTCCCGGCATCTACGCCTATATGATCGCTGACACAACTATTTATCTTACGATCAACAATCCAACACCTTATCAGCCATTTCGACAGTATTTTCTTTCCTTTAGCTCAAATACTACTTTTATCACTTCCGGCACTTGGGCATTACACATTGAATCCACTCCAACTGGCAAAATTGTTGATGGACGCTTACAATTTTGGCTGCCATCAAAAGAAGCTACAAATTCTGCTACCGGTTTTCTCGTCCCTTCTTCTGATATGACATTTACAATTCCTTCTACTGCCTCTTCTGTTATCAGCGTTAGCGGCTACGATAGCAGCCTTGATGTATTTGCTCCATTTTCCGGGCAGGGATTTTCTAATAACAGGCACACAAAACCCGACCTTTGCGCCCCGGCAGTTAATATTTTAAGCACTGCTCCTGGTGGCGGGTACACTATACGGACCGGGACCTCTATGGCTGCTCCTTTTGTTACTGGAGCTGCGGCACTTTTGATGCAACATGGCATTGTAAATGGTAACGACCCTTTTCTCTATGGTGAAAAAACAAAAGCATATCTCTGGAAAAGCGCAAGACCCTTACCTGCTTTTTCGGAATATCCTAATGAAAAAATTGGCTGGGGAGCATTATGTTTAAGAAATATCTTTTGAGGCCAGCATCATTTTTATAACTATAATAAAAATAACCCCAACCGCTAATTTCAACGATTGCGGCTGAGGTTATTTTTGCCATCTTAGTAAGCTTATATACATTTGGTACACGAACAAGAGGAAGAATAGGCATCATCACTCGTAAAATCATTCTTTAATATGAAAAGATACTAATAAATCATCTTGATGCACACTGTCTCCCGCTTCCACATAAATTTTATCTACAGTTCCGTTCACTGTGGATACTACTGTTGTTTCCATCTTCATTGCCTCAATCGTCATAAGCGGCATATTCTTTGTTACCACATCTCCTTCCTTTACAAGAACTTTATCTACCGTTCCTGGAATAGAGGAACCAAGATGCTGTGGATTATTTTTATCTGCTTTTAAGCGGCGGTCTGTCTTAATTTCAAGATTATGATCCTGAATCTTCACAGTACGAATAGAACCATTTACCTGAAAACTTAATGTTCGGATTCCATTTTCATCCGGGTCGCTCTGTTCAAGATATTTGATCAGAAGCTCTTTTCCTTCGCCAATTTTAAGATAAGTTTCCTCTCCTTTTCGCAGACCGTAGAAATACACATGACTTTCTAATCGTGTTACATCATTATACATTTCAAAATGTTCGCAGTAATCTTCATATACCTTCGGATACAAGGCATAGCTGATTGCTTTTTGTGCCATAACTTCTTCTGATTTATCCTCATAATGGTATTTTTCAATGAGGTGCTTTTTGATACCTTCCAAATCTTCTGGCGGCAACAATTTACCTGGGCGTTCTGTAAGCGGTTCAATATCTTTTAACACAATTTTCTGTAATTCTTTCGGGAATCCACCATAAGGCTGTCCCATCATTCCCCGGAAATAAGAAACAACGGAATCTGGATAAGACAGACTAGCTCCGGCAGTTAAAATATTATCCTTATTCAGATTATTTTTATACATGAAAATTGCAAGATCACCTACCGCTTTTGAAGTAGGGGTTACTTTTACAATATTACCAAGCAAATCATTCGCTTCTTTATAAAGCCCTTTGATCGCCTCAAATTCTTCCGGAGATCCCATTTCTGTAACCTGCGCAAGAAGATTAGAATATTGTCCACCTGGGATCTCATATTTATAAATCTCCGTATTCGGAGACTTCATATCACTTTCAAATGGTGCATACACACTTCTAATTCGATTATAATATCTGCTCAGTTCTGACAACTCTTCAAAATCAAGCCCTGTATCTCTCTTTGTTCCGCGAAGCGCTTCTACAACTGCATTCATGGATGGCTGACTTGTCATCGATGACATAGATTCAATCGCTAAGTCAACGATGTCCACTCCTGCCTCCGCTGCCATGAGCACTGTACTCACACCATTACCTGTAGAATCATGTGTATGTAAATGTAATGGTACATGAAGTTCTTTTTTCAATGTGCCTACAAGTTCTTTAGCCGCTCTAGGTTTTAAAAGTGCCGCCATATCTTTAATAGCAATGGAATGACATCCGAGTTTTTCTAATTCAAGAGCGATTTTTACATAATAATCAAGTGTATATTTTGTCTCATTTGGATTGCTGACATCTCCTGTATAACAAATGGTTCCCTCAACAATTTTTCCTGTTTTCAGCGCTTCTTCTATTGGCATCTTCATATTTTCCACCCAGTTTAAACTGTCAAAAATACGGAAAACATCAATACCATGATCCGCTGAGATACGGATAAATTCTTTTACAACATTATCTGGATAGTTGCTGTATCCCACTGCATTGGATGCACGAAGAAGCATCTGAATCAATGTATTTGGCATTCTTTCTCTTAATAACTCAAGACGTTTCCAAGGGGATTCTTTCAAAAAGCGATATGCCGTATCATAGGTAGCACCACCCCACGCTTCCACAGAAAATGCATTCTGCATAAACGCGTTTGTCGCATAAGCCGCACCACACAGATTCTTACTTCTCATACGAGTTGCCATCAGTGACTGCTGCGCATCTCGCATTGTGGTATCCGTCACATAAAGCTTATCTTCTTTTAAAATCTTCTGCATAAATCCCTGTGCACCCAATTTTAAAAATTCATCCCTCGCTCCATAAACCGGTTTGCTTTTGTCAAGCTTCGGAAGCACTCTGTTCTCATAAAATGGTTTTTCTCCATTATTTGAATTTACGATGCGATCCCCAATAAATTCAATAATCTTATTCGCACGATTCTGACTCTTAGTAAGTTCAAAAAGTTCCGGTGTTTCCTCAATAAACGTTGTATAACACTGCCCACTTTGAAATGTTGGATGATTTAACACATTCACAAGAAATGGAATATTCGTTTTTACTCCACGAATACGCATTTCCTGTAAAGCTCGGATAGACTTTCTTACCGCTCCAAGAAAAGTTCTGTCATGAGAGATTGCTTTTACAAGAAGGCTGTCATAATATGGAGAAATCACTGCTCCTGTATATGCATTGCCTCCATCAAGACGGATGCCATTACCAGAACCCGAACGATATACTGTAATTTCTCCTGTATCCGGAAGGAAATTATTAGCTGGATCTTCTGTCGTCACACGAGTCTGAATCGAATAACCGGTACAGGTTACACTTTCCTGTGATGGAATCGCAATCTCTTCCGAAGCTAAAGGATAACCTTCTGCAATAAGAATCTGTGTCTGTACGATGTCAATATCCGTAACCATCTCACTTACTGTATGCTCTACCTGAATTCGAGGATTCATCTCAATAAAATATGGATGATTATCTGCATCTACCAAAAATTCCAACGTACCGGCATTACGATAACCTACTGTTTTCGCCAATCGGATAGAAGCATCAAAGATTTCCTGACGTACTGTTTCCGGTATGGAAAATGCCGGTGCATACTCTACTACCTTCTGATGTCTTCTCTGAACAGAACAATCTCTGTCATAAAGATGTACCACATTTCCATAATTATCTCCAACAATCTGTACCTCGATATGCTTTGGCCCTTTTAAATACTTTTCAATGAAGATCATATCATCACCGAAAGCCTTCTTCGATTCATTCTTCGCTTCGTTAAATTCTTTCTCCAAATCCTCTTCTCTATTTACGATTCGCATACCGCGTCCGCCACCGCCGTTGCTCGCTTTAAGCATAACCGGATAACCAACCTGCGCTGCAATTTTTTTCGCTTCATCTACTTCCTTAATCGCATAATCCACACCCGGAATAATCGGAACATTTGCTTCAATAGCAATCTTTTTAGAAGAAATCTTATCTCCCATCGCATTCATAATATTGCTGCCCGGTCCAATAAATACGATTCCATTTCTCTCACATGCATCTGCAAAGTCTGGATTTTCTGAAAGAAATCCATATCCCGGATGAATCGCATCTACTCCTGTAGAAAGTGCGATCTTAATAATCGTATCAATATCAAGATATGCATCAATCGGTCCCTTCTGAGGATTTAACGGATAGGACTCATCCGCCTTAGAACGAAACATTGCATAACGGTCTTCTTTTGAATAAATACTAACCGTTGTAATCCCAAGCTCACTTAACGCTCTGAAAATACGAATCGCAATCTCCCCACGATTCGCAACAAGAACTTTTCTAAACTTTTTTACGTTTACCTTTCCTGACATAACCCTAACCCTCCTGTTTTTATGCAAGTTTTCACTTACAGTTCTTTTCCTGTGCTATATACATTTCACTTCATATATATTTTTTGATTTCAAACGTAATTATTTATCTTATTTTTGAAATTAAGACTTTTGTGTTAGAGTATATTATGTGCTTTCGTTTCTGTCAATGGTACAGCAAAAAAATCCAATCACTTTACAAAAAAGGACTTCTGCTTTCTGAAAAAAGCAACCAATAAAAACCCAGATTTAGAAAAAACTTTAAGTTATTGTAGACTGTACGTTGGGGGTTAGGGAAAAGGAAGAATTTATTTTGGAGGGAAGATTTGAGGAAGATTTGAGGGAGATTTCAAACGGTTGTGGCTTTTTGAGGAGTTGAAATTCTGGAGTATGTTTATTACCAACAAACAGAACCCAGAAAGATAAATAAAGCACATTTGTGACCTCGGAGCAAAGGTTGAATGCGAGCGTTTTCACGCGAACATTCAACCTGCCACGACTAAAGTCACAAATATGCTTTATTTATCTTTCTGGGTTCGTCTTTCTTGCCTGCGGCAAACCAGAATTTATTTTGCGGAAATTACATCTTTCATATCGTATAATCCCGCTGGTTTATCTGCCAGATATACCGCAGCTTCTACAGCACCTTTTCCAAATACAGCTCTGGAATATGCAGTGTGCTTAAACTCGATTACTTCATCCGTTCCTGCGAAGATAATCTCATGTTCACCTACGATTGTTCCACCACGAACGGCAGAAATACCAATCTCATCCTGTGGGCGCTGCATTCTTCTCTCGCTTCTGTCAAATACATAGTTATACTTGCCATCTGCTGCTTCATTGATAGAATCTGCAAAAGCTAATGCTGTTCCTGATGGAGCATCTAACTTTCTGCGGTGATGTTTCTCTACAATATCAATATCAAAGCCTGCTTCGCCAAGAATCTTTGCGGCAGTCTTTACCATCTCTAATAATGTATTTACGCCAAGTGACATATTTGCAGAACGAAGAATTGCTGTCTGCTTGCTGGCTTCTTCAAGATGTGCAAGCTGTTCTTCAGAGAGATCTGTTGTACACTCTACTAAAGGAATCTTCTTTGCTGCTGCATAATCAAGAACGCCATCTACTGCTACTGCTGCAGAGAAATCAATGATAACGTCTACGTCTACATTACATTCGTCTAAGGATGCAAATACAGGAAAATCCTTCTGGTCACCTGGACATGGGTCAATTCCCGCTGCCACAGTGACATTCTCCATATCTTTTATCAAATTACAGATAACATGACCCATATAGCCATTACATCCGTACATCATTACTTTAACCATCTTATGTTCAATCCTCCGGATATGTTTTAATTATCAAAACTAAAGTAACTATTCAAAGTCTGGACTCACTTTACTAACTTAATTATTCACCTCATAATAGGTTAGTTGTGAGATATATTTAGCATAATTCTAAAAAATTATATTTATGCTAAAATTCCAGTCTCAATCATAGCCTTTTTCAGGCGTTCTGTATGTGCAGGCTCTAACTGCGTCAGCGGAAGTCTTACGTTACCGCCGTAAAATCCCATCAGCTCTAATGCCTTCTTTACAGGGATTGGATTCACTTCACAGAAAAGAGAATGAATCAGTTCAAGATATTTAATCTGTAATTCACGACTCTTTTCTACGTTACCTGCAAAATATTCTGCACAGATATTATGTGTATCTTCTGGCGCTACGTTAGAAAGAACAGAAATAACACCCTTACCACCGATAGATAACATTGGCACAATCATGTCATCATTACCGGAGTACATATCAACATCTCCCTGTGTATCGTACATAATCTGTGTTGCAAAAGCAATGTCTCCTGTTGCTTCCTTTACACCAACGATGTTATCTACATCTTTTACTAATTTTGCAATTGTAGCAGCTTCTAACTTGCAGCCTGTTCTGCTTGGTACATTATAAAGAATGATTGGTAAATCTGTATGTTTTGCAATATCTGTATAATGGGCAATCAGACCGTTCTGTGTTGCCTTATTGTAGTAAGGAGTTACTACAAGCGCTGCGTCTGCCCCTGCATTCTGTGCCTGCTTTGTGAGGTAAGATGCAGTATCTGTGCAATTAGAACCTGTTCCTGCAATTACAGGAACTCTCTTATTCACACGGTTTACGCAGTAACGAATTGCTGCGATATGTTCTTCATGACTTAATGTAGAAGCCTCTCCAGATGTTCCACAAACGATAATCGCATCTGTCTTGTTCTCTATCTGGAAATCTATAAACTTCCCAAAACTCTCATAATCAATATTGTAATTCTCATCAAATGGAGTTGCGATTGCAACACCTGCTCCTGTAAAAACAGCCATACTTATCCTTCCTTTCTCTAATCTAAAAATGCATTACTAGAAATTCCCCTGTGCTAATATCTCCGGGGTCTTTTCTTTCTCTCTTTGGATTGAATAGACACAGTCCGCAATCTCCCTCACTTCATCGGGGAGATTCCTTCCCGTAAGTATCAAGTCCATGGAATCTTTTTTCACTGCAATTAAATCCATCAATTCCTCAATGGTAATTATATTGTAATCAACTAATCCAAAGATTTCATCGAGAATCAGCAAATCACACTGTCCGGTATCAAGAACCTTTCTGCTATATCCAAGAGCGTTCTTAATATTGAGCATTTGCTCCTGCTTTTCCTTCGGGCTTAAATCAGAATACCCACATGCCGCCTTTTCAAAGCGGAAAATCTGAAGCTCCGGCTCAAGCTTTTTTAAGAAATCAAGCGTATCAGAATGCTTTTTCTTGAGAAACTGCACCATGATAACCTGCTTTCCTACACCTGCTGCACGAATGCCAAGTCCAAGAGCCGCTGTGGTCTTTCCTCTTCCATTGCCGTAATAAACCTGTATACTTCCGTCCATTTTCTGACCTTTCATCCTGATTATATTTGTTGATGTTTTGCAACATCATACCATAAATCATTACAAAAATCTACTGTTCTCCAAACATTCTTACTTCTTCGTCTCTGCCAAACACCTGAAAACCGTCAAATCCCTGTTCTTCTAATTTATTAAGGAACTTACCAAGTTTCTTTGGTTTGATGTATAATGCTGTCTTATAAGTTTTGCGAAGCTCTTCTGCATAACGGATAGCATCTGCAACCTGATTCTCTTCATAAATTAAGACAACTTTTTTCTGTTTTTCTGTATTGTAAGATTCTTTTTCCATGAGAATACTGTAAATTCTCTCAAAACCAATGGAAAATCCTACTGCCGGAATCTGTTCTTTTAAGAACTTTCCGATTAAGTTATCATATCTTCCACCGCCAGCAATAGAGCTGTTAAAATCTAAGGATTCTACTTCAAATACTGTTCCTGTATAATATCCCTGTCCACGAACTAAAGTCATATCATATTCTGCAACATATTTGCCATCAGCGAGCGCATTAGAGGTATCAATAATATATGCGAGAGAATCTACATATTCACTGTTTTTGCAGATTTCTTTTACATAGTCAAGTGTAAATGGTGCATTGGAAAGAAGTTTCATGAATTCTGCGATAACCGCCTTATCAAATCCCTTCTCTGTTAATTCTGCCTCGACACCTTCTGCCTTGATCTTATTTAACTTATCAAAAGAAATACATACGCTGTCTAACTGGTCTTCCTCAAATCCTACAGACAAAAGAATTTCTCGTAAAATTCTTCTATCATTAATTTTTACCTTAAAGTTATTAATACCAATATTAAGAAGAGCCTTTGCTGTTGTGTGGATTAACTCAATTTCACAAGTAGAAGAATCAGATCCAAGAATATCAATATCACACTGGATAAACTCTCTCAAACGGCCTTTCTGTGGACGTTCTGCACGATATACTCTATCCATCTGAATCACCTTAAATGGCTGTGGTAAAGATGCACGATTATTCGCATAATAACGACTCAGTGGTAATGTAAGATCATAGCGGAGTCCCATATCTGCAATATTATCTGGATTCTGGCTTGCGATTGCTTTCTTTAACTTCTCCCCTCTTTTCATTACTTTGAAAATAAGATTTAAGTTATCTCCACCCTCGCTCTTATCAAGATTCTCAATATCCTCGATAATTGGAGTTGCAATTTTCTGGAAACCAGCCTGCTCATATGTTTCACAGATTTTCTTCTGTAAATAGTTTCTAAGCTCAGCCTGCGCTGGTAAATAATCATTCGTACCTTTTACTGGTGTTATCTTCATTTTCGTTTTCCTTTCTATACTTTTATTCTTACTTGTTCTACATTATATCATATGATGTGACTATTCAGAAACCAAAACCAAAACGTATCTTTGATTCTATTTTTATTCCCGCGGTTACCCTCCTATATAAATTTTAAAAATGTATTTATCCATAATTATCTATAATAGATATAATTCATATCCCTGCCAAACAGCAATCTGACTGCAAGTAACCATAATTCACTTATTTACCAAAAATCCATATGACTCTGAAAGTTACATAATGATAAACCAAAGGACTGCTCAAAACGAACAGTCCCTTATAATTTAACCTATATTTCCCGAATCTGCAACCTTCCTTTCAAGGTTTATTCCATCATCAATATATTCCATCTTATTTACAGAAATTTCATATGCTACTCTGCTAACCACATTATTCTCTCCTACGCGCTTCTGATATTCTCTGCTCTGAATTCTTCCCCATAGCTGAATTCGGCTTCCTACTGAAAGATTTCCTGCATATCTGGCATTACGTCCCCAACATATACATGGAATATAATCCGACTTGCCATATGCTCTGTTCACCGCCAGAAGTACGTCCGCGATCTCTCTTCCTAACGGTGTTGTTCTATATACTGGCTCCTTGCAGATATATCCATCAAGAAAAATCATATTAGGTTTTCTATTTTCTACCGAGTCTATTAATTCCAGTTCTCTTACAAACAAAGATAAAACAAGGTGATTGCGATTATTTTCATGCTTATTATAAGATCTGAACTGGCCACGAGCTTCTAAAAACTGGCCGATATGAGACTGGCTCACATCAATAAGACGTTCTGAGACCAGCAGTGGAATAATATCACTTGAATGACTGAGTCTGCTCACTTTTAATTTTACAAAATAGAAGCCTTCGCCAAAAACCTCATGGCTAAATTCAAAATCAGAGATAATTTCTCCTGCAACTACTGCCTGGTTATTTTTTAAAATTTTTTCTGTCATGTTTACTCCTCCCCTGTATGTAGCAGATTCTGTATATGTTATTTACTTTATATATACTCACTTTAAAAAAAAATATTCCTTTTTATTTAAATTCCCTAATAATTTCTGCTATCTTTTTTCATATTCTTTATAGATTTTTTATAGATTAAAATTATTTCTTTCTATTTATTTTTCTGTTTATTTTCCTTTTTATTTCGTATTTTTTATTGTGTCTTTTCTTTCTTTGTGCTAGAATAACCTAGTTTAAACGTCAATATACGGTTATAAATTGGTTCATTCCACAAGTGATGAGCAATTTATACTTTACACTTTTAGAAAGAAGGCAATTTATGAAAATCTCAAGAGAAGATGTCCGTAACGTGGCAATCATTGCTCACGTAGACCACGGAAAAACTACTCTCGTCGATGAACTCTTAAAGCAGAGCGGTACTTTCCGTGCCAACCAGGAAGTCGGCGAACGCGTTATGGATTCCAACGATATTGAAAAAGAAAGAGGAATCACAATTTTATCTAAAAATACAGCCATTCACTACGAAGGAGTAAAAATCAACATCGTTGACACTCCTGGCCACGCAGACTTCGGTGGTGAAGTAGAACGTGTATTAAAAATGGTTGATGGTGTAATTCTTGTTGTCGATGCATTTGAGGGTCCAATGCCACAGACAAAGTTTGTAACAAAAAAAGCCTTAGAATTAAATCTTCCATTCATCGTATGTATTAATAAAATTGACCGTCCGGAAGCTCGTCCAGAAGAAGTTATGGATGAAGTATTGGAACTTCTTTTAGAGTTAGATGCAGACGATGAACAGTTAGACAGTCCTTTTGTATATGCATCTGCTAAATCCGGTATTGCCATGCTTGAATTAAGCGAAAATGGTACAGATATGAAACCGTTATTCGAAACCATTATCAAGCATATCCCAGCTCCAACTGGTGACCCTGATGCAGATACACAAATTCTTATCAGTACAATCGACTATAATGAGTATGTTGGCCGAATCGGTATCGGTAAAGTAGAGAATGGTTCTATTCGTGTTAATCAGGATGCTCTCCTTGTAAACCATCATGATCCATCCGTAAATAAAAAAGTAAAAATCAGCAAGCTTTATGAATTTGATGGTCTTAATAAAGTAGAAGTAAATGATGCTACTGTTGGTTCTATCGTTGCTATTTCTGGTATTGCAGATATTCATATCGGTGACACAATCTGCTCACCTGATCATCCAGAACCTATTCCATTCCAGAAGATTTCGGAACCTACAATTGCTATGCAGTTCCTTGTAAACGACAGTCCACTCGCCGGTCAGGAAGGTAAGTTCGTAACTTCCCGCCACATCCGTGACAGACTGTTCCGTGAACTTAACACAGATGTCAGTCTGCGTGTTGAGGAGATGGAAAATACTGATTCTTTTAAGGTATCTGGCCGTGGAGAACTTCATCTTTCTGTCCTTATCGAAAATATGCGCCGTGAGGGTTATGAGTTTGCTGTAAGTAAAGCCGAAGTTCTTTACCACACAGATGAAAATGGTAAAAAGTTAGAGCCTATGGAAACTGCTGTTATCGATGTTCCAGAAGAATTCTCCGGTGTTGTTATCGAAAAGTTAAGCCAGCGTAAAGGTGAACTTCGTAATATGTCCATGTCTGGTACTGGTTCTACCCGTCTGGAATTCTCCATTCCTTCCAGAGGACTGATTGGATATCGTGGCGACTTTATGACAGACACAAAAGGAACAGGTATCATCAATACATTATTTGAGGGATATGGCCCATATAAGGGAGACATCCAATACAGAAAGCAGGGTTCCTTAATTGCTTACGAATCTGGTGAAACAGTTACTTATGGACTTTTCAGCGCACAGGAACGTGGTACATTATTTGTAGGGCCTGGCGAAAAAGTATACTCTGGTATGGTTATCGGTCAGAATGGTAAAACGGATGATATCGAGGTAAATGTATGTAAAACAAAGAAACTTACAAACACTCGTGCTTCAGGTTCTGATGATGCCTTAAAGTTAAGCCCTCCTAGAATCTTAAGCCTGGAACAGGCATTAGACTTCATTGATACTGACGAACTTCTTGAAATCACACCAAAGAACATTCGTATCAGAAAGAAAATTCTTGACCCAACTGCCCGTTACCGTGCAAAGAGAAACGGAAAAGCTTAATATATTCATTTATAAAACAAGCTATTATCTATACTCCAGAAGATATATATATTTCTTATCTTCTGGAGTATTTTTATGTAAGAAAAATATTCTTTATATTTTATCTTATATTACACAAACCACATCCTATTCTACGCTTTGTGAAATATCTGGTAATTGAATCGCTGGGGATCCCAACTAATTTTTTAAAATACAATCACTTCTCCATCCACTGTACCAAAGTACACTTCTTCCCCTTCCTGTGTCATCACACGTCCACTTGTCGCTTCTGTAATCTTCTTCTTTAACTTCTCTTTATCTGATTCCGGAAATAAAGCATGAATAATAACCTTATCCGTATATTCTGTATCTTCAGTAAGCACTTCATTTTGCGCTAACATATATTGTAGTTTTCCTAAATCTGTATAATCCATGGCTATATCCACTCTTCTTCCTGGAATCTTCTCTACAATATCAGAATTCTCAATACCTGCTCTTGTAGCATCTGTATACGCCCTTACAAGTCCTCCTGTTCCAAGCAGCGTTCCCCCAAAATATCTGGTTACTACCACAACAATATTGTGAATCCCACTTCCAGATATTACCTCCAAAATAGGCTTACCTGCTGTTCCACTTGGTTCCCCATCATCGCTGCATCTTGTTGTCACCTGTTCAGTTCCTACAGAAAATGCAGAGCAATTATGCCTGGCATCCCAGTACTTCTTCTTCATCTCTTCTATATAAACCTGTGCTTCTTCTACAGTTTCTACACTCTTTATATTAGCAATAAATCTTGATTTCTTCTCTACAATCTCTCCGCTTCCCCCGCGGTAAACTGCCTTGTGCCTAATCATAAGACACCTCCTATTCCCTATAATATAATTTTAATATTAATATTTTAATTATACCATAGAAGAATATCTCAGTGGTACCTTTTCTTTCTCTTATTCTATCTCATCCTATTCTACAAAGAAAACATATATGACATAATACTATAGATACAAGATTTACAATAAATGAAATCTTATGCCGATTCTTTCCTTCCCATATAAAACGCACTTTTCCAGTCATCAACAATCTCATTAAGTGATACTGGCATAACTTCCCCTTGAACCATCTTTTCAAAAAATGCCATAGACTCCTCTAACGATTCAGAAAAACCTTTAACCTGAGCTGTATCTTGTGCTTCCCATCTTTCCTCTTCATCAGTCCATACAAATTGTTCTGTTATAATTCCATAATATATTCCTTCTCCCTCTTCTTTTGGAAATCCATTCGATACAAGCGTATATCTCAACAAATATCTCTTACAATCTCCCTCAACCCTTCTTTCGTTTTTAAGTATTCTTTCCATATTTCTTAATTCCTTTCTAACAAAAACCTTTATTTGTTTTTGTGTTTATGGCATTATTATACCAGAATAAGAAAAATTTGGAATGGAATTATTTGTAAACGACAGATATTTTTTATATTTAGTTTTTGCATAATACTATCTTAAATAAATGGTTTTATTTTATATTTAAGCAATTAATTATCTGTACTAATCCACAAAAATCTGGTATCCTATAGATTTTTATCCATTTTATAACATTTATCCATCATTTTTCTTTTATAACAAGACTTTTCTTGCTTTTATTCTACTTAAACTAGAATTTATACTTTTTAAGGATTTTATTCCATAATTATACTTTTTATATTTAACACACCAGAGCGTGTTTGAAAAATGCTTTCTGCAAAATGTGCGTCACAATTTGCAGGAATGATTTTTCAAACATGCTCTAGACTTTTATTTGACAAAAAAGCTTTACAACAGTATAGTAATTTTAAATAAATGAAATTTCGCAAAAAAATATCTGAACTATTTCCGTTATTTTTTTGTAATAGAAAGGTACTTTTATGACAATTAAAGAAGCAAGAACAAAAACAAATCGCCCCGCTGAAGAAATAGCAAAACTTCTCGGTTTCCCACTAAAGACATGGTTGGCATGGGAAGAAGGAGAACGAAAACCACCACAATATATTGAGCAGCTCATTTTAGAACGCCTAGAGAAAATGAATAAATCCTGATTTGCGCAGCAAAGGAGACGCCCACAGGGAATATAATATCCTATATTTGTGACTTTAGTCGCGGCATGTTGAATACTCGCTCTATTCGCTCGTATCCAACACTTGCTCCGAGGCCACAAATATAGGATATTATATTCCCTGTGGGCTGTGTTTTGGCTGCCTAAGCAAATTCAGGATTTATTTTGAGAAAGATTTGAGGGAGGCTTCAGACTGTTGTGACCTTTTGAGGAATTGAAATACTGGAGGACTGACACTTATCTTATCATTTTAAATTATTTGATATTATAACTATCTTGGAAAGATTTCCGGGCTTTATCCATTCTCCTTATAACTTTTTTGCTTTCTTTAGCATTTTTACCGCAAATTGGGGCGTGCAGATTGTAGGAATGGTTTTTCAAACACGCTCTAGTTAATAGAAAAAAGTAGTGACCATAAATAACTATACGATTGTGGCACTACTTCAAGTGTCAATCCTATAAAATTTCATTTCCCGGAACTTCTACATTTCCTGTCCTCTTCCCCAAATCCCTCTAACTGATTTTCTGAGCTGCCAACGAGCAGAACTCCTGAAGATAAATAAAGCATATTTGTGGCCTCGGAGCAAGGTTTGGATACGAGCGGGTGTAAGCGAGTATTCAAACCGCCGCGACTAAAGTCACAAATATGCTTTATTTACCTTCAGGAGTTCGTCTGTTCCGTCTGCCTCGCCAGCTCGGCAAATCAGGAGTTAATTTAACGGTTCTCTGGAGATTTCGTCATAGAACGCTGCTGTTGCCGCATTCATATATGGTGTCAGCCACAAGAAGCCGATTCCCAAACTGAGGATACAAAGAAGCTGCCAGCCAATGAAGCTAAATTGCAGGCAGAACAGTCTCCATTTGTTTCCTGCCATCATTTTTTCAGAAACCTTCATCGCTTCTTTGGCTGTCATTTCCGAATTCTCTGCCAGAATGAATCCTGACATACTATAAGCATAGGATTTAATAATTCCCGGAATGATTAATAATAATGTCCACAAAAAGGTAAAGATATCCATTCGAAGTCTGAGCCAGAATGCCTTACCAAACATGGATGCCTTTGAAAAAATCTGACCAAATTCTACATCTTTTCCGTCGATCAAATCAAGGTTATACTGGATTAATCCGAGGGAAACAAAACTTCCTATAACATACTGAACCAATCCAACGATAATCAAAATAGAAACAACCGCCATTACCGCTCCTAAAATGTATGTCATAGACGTTATTGACATAGAAGCTAAAATTCCATCATAAGAAGAACCGTCTCCATTTCCACGGTTCACCACGTTCGTTACTGAGTTGGTAATTCCTGATGTGCTTGAACCACCGTTCACCATAATATCCGCACCAAGAATTGATGCTACTAATGTAGTAAGCACCGCTGATCCCCATTTCCCTGAAAGAGCTCTTCTTGCTAATTCTCTAAAATCACTTGCTACTCTCATCGTTTCCTCCTATCTCATATTATAAGCATGCTATTCAATCTATATTATAATATGACATTATTATCTTATAGTTTCTCTACTATATTATCATACCTTCGTACAAGTTTACAGCGTTTTTAAGACATTCCTCATTTTCTCAGCTGCCTGACGGAATGCAAGAAATTCTTCCTCTGCCCACCGCTCTTCAAGACGTTTTTCTACTCCATTTACTCCTATAATCGAAGGAACACTAAGGCAGACATCTTCTATACCATATTCCCCCTGGAACATCGTAGAGACTGGTGCAATAGTCAGGCGCTGATTTAACACCGCTTCTGCAAGGTAACAGACACAGGTTGCGATTCCATAATGTGTTCTGCCCTTTCCCTTAATGATTGTTGCCCCCATCTCGCGCACTTTATCACTAATATCTTTTCGGATATTCTCGCCCCATCTAAGGCCTACATTCTCACAATATTCCTGTATAGGCACACCGGCAATCGAAACACGACTCCAGATTGGAATCTGGGCATCTCCATGTTCTCCTACGATGGTTGCTTTTACTACTTCTGTATTCAGACGAGTATAATCTGCGATTAAGCGGGTAAAACGAGAGGAATCCAGAATGCAGCCTGTTCCAAAAACCATTCCATTCGGAAGTCCCATCCACTTTGTACACTGATAAACAAGAACGTCTACCGGATTGCTCACAATCATAATAACACCTTTTGTATAATGCGGTTTCATCTGGTCTACAACATTTTTTAAAATTGCTGAATTACCTGCAATAAGATCAAGGCGGGTCTCTCCTGGTTTTCGGTTTCTTCCGGCAGTAATGATAATCAGGTCACAATCTTTACAGTCTTCATAGTTTCCTGCCTTCACAGACGAGATTCCCATATCTGGGATTCCATGCTGGATATCTAAAGCTTCACCAATTGTCTTTTCTTCATGGATATCAATTAAAACGATTTCTCGTGCAAGTTTTCTTATTGTAAGCGCATAGGCAATTGACGCCCCTACAAATCCTGCTCCGATAATTGCTACTTTGCGTTCAGAAATAGAAAAATTATTTAACATAATTCATGTACCTCCTGATGGTATTCTATACTCTCAAAATCTTTTTTAACTTAATTTTATTTTCCACCTTTTAATCAAATATGATTTCTTTTAACGTATTCAAAGAAGAATAACCAGAATCAAAATCATCCATGGAAATACGGATTCCTCTCTGATGAAATGTCTGAATCATACGATTAACCGCTTCTACATTATGTATATAAGTATTTTCTGTAATCTCAAAAATAATATATTTTTGAATCAACATGATACTTGTCGATCAGCCCCATTGCTTTCTTGATAAATTTATCTATGGCATTTATGTATTTTTTTACTTACTAAAATGCTACATATTGCTCTTACATTTTGCATCATATATCTCTAAAGCCTATTTGCAAAACGCTTTAAAACATCTTTATTTCTTTTCCCGTTTCATATTCAAATTTATGAAACTGATATCCGTTAATAATTTCTGTCTCGCCGTATTGCTGTCTGCGGGTATGTCCCCCGCCATAATTTAAATGAATATGTCCATGTATATAATACTTCGGACGGTATATATCTAATAATTTCACAAAACATTCGAACCCCATATGTGCCCAGTCATTGGCATCGTCTACTCCGTAAGCTGCCGCATGGGTGAGAAGAATATCGAATCCTTTCTTTCTCCAGAGTGGAAACCACATTTTAAAAATACGGTTTCGCATCTTTCTTTCCGTATACTGGTTGATTCCCGGACTGTAACGATAGGAACCACCAAGTCCCATAATACGGATGCCTTTATATTCATAGATTTTATCTTCTATGCAGATGCACCCCTCGGGCGGAGTTTTCTCGTAACGGTCATCGTGATTGCCGTGTACATAGAGTACCGGACCTTTACAAAAGGTTGCCAGAAAGGAAAGATATTTCGGATTTAAATCTCCGCAGGATAAAATCAAATCGACATCCTTCAATTTTTCCGGGCGAAAGTAATCCCATAAAGATGGTGCTTCTTCGTCTGCAATTACAAGGATATTCATTCTTTTTCTCCCTTCACTCCCTGAAGTTCTACAATTGGTTTTGCCTGTTCTTTTAACTCATATTTTTCAGGAATTTCTCCTACAATATTGGCAAACATCCAGTCCATTGTGATAATTTCTTCATTACTTAATATTGTGTTCTTTTTGCCGTGTTCTCTGCCGTTTTTGTCATAAAACATGCCCTCAAAAGGATGAAAACGTCCTTCTGTGATGAGACTTTGAAACGTATCTACAAGCCGCTTTGTTCCATAAGGCATCTGTGAAGAACAGATCAGGTTCTCTACTCCGGCAGAAAGTCCCCACCAGTAGTTTCTTGACGCTGTTTCTTTGTCAGATACCTTTTTCCATGTACCGTCTAGCATCTGCTGTATGATTTTTTCATAGAAAATGCCCCAATCAAGAACACTGGTAGCTATGTTCAGGATTTCACCATTTTCATTGGAATAAAGACCGAATCTCCGATTACATCCGTCAGCAGAAATCATATCTCTGGCGGAGACAAGGGCAAGTTCCTCAACTGCCGCTTTTTTCTTTCCTTTTTCGGAAGTCCAGTTTAGATAAATCTTAATATTCGGATTTACCATTGCCACACCAAGCGCAAACGCATTGATATTGGCGATACTTCCATAAATTGGATAATCTGCCTCGTAGCCGATATTCTCTCCCTTTGCCATAGAACCTGCAATCAGCCCGGTTAAAAACTTCACCTCATACATTCTCGTATAATAGGTTGGAATCGACTTCCACGCATAGTTCAAAGAACAGTTAAGTATCTGTACTTCTGGATATTTTAATGCGGCTTTTAAACTTTCTGGCATTAAAAGAGGGGTGGTCGTAAATATGACCTGATTTCCATCGACCGCTGCCTGTTCCACATCTCCGATATAACAACTTGTCTCTACTTTTTCTGGAAAGACTTCCTCAAGATGTAGCCTGCCAAGTTCATGTGCATATAACCAGCTTGATGTATCTGGCTTCTTATCATAGACAAATGCAATAGAAAGCTTTTGGGTGGAATTTAGTAGCTTATTCCAAAATGCCGGTTTTTTTTCTTCCGGCTCTAACAAACGCTTTACTGACTCTGCCTCTTTTGCTGGAACAAACTCTTTCCACATTTTAAGAATTTCTTCCCGAAGTTTTGATGCCGGCTTACTGGCTGCCTCTTCATAAGAAAAAATATTGAGATAGATTAAAAAGGCATCTCCGTCCGGCAGCACTGCTTCTTCGTTTCCTGCGACTGCATTATATATAGAAGAAAAATGATAAAAAAGGCTTTGTAACTTCTTCCGTTCCTCATCACTGCAAGCTTCGTTCCGTTCCTTCCCCATAAGTTTCAGAAGTTTCGCATAATTTCCCACCTGTTTACAGACAATATCATACAATTTTGTACTACGATAAAATTCTATAAATTCATAATAAAGCTTTACAGACGGCTCATCTGTTTTTTCTGGCAAAATTCGGATTACCTTTGCCATAATGTGTGAGGCATCGAGATACTTCATAACACTGACTCGCTTATTTCCCTCTTGCACATAAAACTGATGCATGAATTCATAAACTAAAATCGGGTCTCGAATCCCCTCTTCCATCTGCGCCTCATAAAGTGTAATCCACTTCCTTGCAAATTCGCTGTTTTCTGGAAGAATCGGAAGAAAGTCTTTACTGAAGGCATTCTGTCTGCCTGCAGTTCTCGTCCCAGTCACAAGCGAAAGTGGTATTTCCATTTCCCCAAGCACTTCCTCACCTGCTGTTTTTACATAAGCGGATACTTCATCAAGCACCGGTGGATATAAAGACCAACCTCTTGATGCACAGGTTCGATACTGCTTCATTGCTGCTTTTCTTGCTTTTTTGTATTCCTCTTTATACTCTTCTGTCATCATTGATACTCAAACACTCCCCATTTGTTTTTATAACTTCTTTATACCATAATGCAGAGTCTTTTGAAATCCTTTCCTGCGTTTCAAAGTCTACATAAACTGGCTCCTCGTTCTCTAAAATAGAAGCAACTAATATTTTTGTCATTGCATGAATCTTAGCGATAATCTCTTTTTCTTCTTCTATATAAATCACCGGTATTAAGTATTTCGCATACTCTGTCAAGCAGCCACAGTCAGCCCTTTACATATTGTTCTAAATATTCTTTGTCTTTTATAAGTATCTTCTGGTCAGCTATGGAAATAATTCCATTTTCTCTTAAACCGCGCAGGATACGATTCACACTATTTCGTGTAGAAATACCACAAAATCCTGCAATATCATCATTGGTAATCTGAAAGTCAATAAGTATCCCGTCTTTCATTTTCTTTCCAAATGGTTCTATCTGCAAGTATAAAAACGCACATACCGCTCCTGTTTTTCCATTCATTGTCATAAGCTGCTGGCGGTAGATTGCCTGAGAAAGTTGTTCTCTATAGTAGGCATTAATATAATCCTGAAGTTTTTTATCTTCATTGACATATTCCCAGAAAGTTACTCGTGGAATTTTATAGAAAACGGCTGTCTCGCTTTCTATCCGCACATTAAATGGTGCTGAAGTATACTGACTTACTTCATCTCTTAATAAAGAAATAATATATGGTGCTTTTAAATAAGAAATATTAAATTCCCTTCCATCTCTTAAGATGATACTTGTTTTTACCACTCCTTCTTTTAATACATAAGTATTTTGCTGATCCAATCCATAGTAAGTAAGATACGCATGGCGTAATTTATGTACGATAGGAATATCCTTTTTCTCCAAAAATTCTAGTAAATATTCATGATTCATTCTTTTTCACCCTTTCTTCATAAAAGAGTATATCATACTTTTAACAGATGTTTGTAACATTTGGTAACATTTTTTATTATTATCTTTTACTAACACTTTTTATTAATATGAAATGTTGTTTTCATAGAGATTCATTTTATATAAAATAGATTTTCGTCAGGAGATTTATATACAAAAATCTACTTAACAAATTCAAATGCACATAATTTTACAGGAGGATTTAAAAATGTTTGAAATGAACGTACCTTATGATAAAGGAACAATGAAAATCAGCTTGCCTGAAAAAAATCTTGCAGGTGTTTTAGAGGGAAAACAGAGCGAATATACCACCGAACTTTCTGAAAAAGAACTGGTAGAGCAGTCTTTAGATAATCCGATTGGTTCTAAATCCTTAGAAGAACTGGCAAAAGGAAAAAAGGATATTGTCATTATCAGTTCTGACCACACTCGTCCGGTTCCTTCAAAAATTATTACTCCTATTCTTTTACGAAGAATCCGTTCCGTATCTCCGGATGCCCGAATCCGCATTCTTGTTGCAACTGGTTTTCATCGTCCAAGTACACATGAAGAATTAGTTGATAAATATGGTGAGGAAATTGTTGCAAATGAAGAAATTGTTATGCACATTTCTACGGATGATGCTTCTATGAAAAAAATTGGTGTTTTACCAAGCGGCGGTGACTGCATTATTAACAAGATAGCAGCAGAAGCTGACCTGTTAATTTCCGAAGGCTTTATCGAAGCTCACTTTTTCGCAGGTTTTTCCGGCGGCAGAAAGTCCGTCTTGCCAGGTATTGCTTCCTATAAAACAATTATGGCTAATCACAGCGGAGAATTTATTAATGACAAAAAATCCCGCCCAGGTAACCTCTGCCATAATTTAATTCATGAAGATATGGTTTACGCTGCAAGAACGGCAAATCTTGCTTTCATTGTTAATGTTGTATTAAATGGAAATCACGAAATCATTGGTTCTTTTGCCGGAGATATGGAAGCTGCCCATGAAAAAGGCTGCGATTTTGTCCGCTCTCTTGCAAGCGTAGATAAAGTAGATTGTGATATTGCAATTTCTACTAACGGCGGATATCCACTTGACCAGAATATTTATCAGGCAATTAAAGGTATGACTGCCGCTGAAGCTACTCTTCCTGACAGTGGAATCATTATCATGATTGCCGGATGCCGCGATGGTCATGGCGGAGTTGGTTTCTACCACAATATCGCCGATGTAAAAAATCCGGAAGAATTTGAACAAAAGGCTATCCATACTCCTCGTTTGGAAACAGTTCCTGACCAGTGGACTTCCCAGATATTTGCCCGTATCCTTGCACATCATAAAGTCATCATGGTATCAGACCTCGTTGACCCGAAACTGGTAAAAGATATGCATATGGAACTTGCTTCTAACGTGGATGAAGCTCTTGCTATGGCATTTAAAATCAAAGGAAACGATGCAAAAGTTGCTGTTATTCCTGATGGTTTAGGTGTTGTTGTTAATATCTAAATTTTAGTATTAAAAATCTTAGTAACTATAATCACTGATATTATTTCATAATTTTAATATGAAAAGTCTTCAGTAACTATAATTATCGATATAAATTATTTCATGATTGATTTTTATTATAAGGACCAGCCACGAAAGCATTTGGAAAAATCAATGTATTTCAAGTTGTTTTTTATTAAAACGCTTTTATTAGAATAAATAAATTTATAAAACAAAAGAAAAGAGATGAAAGGAAAAATCGTTATGTTACACTCACTTATAGCTGAATTTTTAGGAACAGCCCTTATGATTTTATTCGGTGTCGGCGTACACTGTGATGAAGTCCTTACTAAAACAAAATACCATGGAAGCGGACACATTTTTGCTATCACCACTTGGGCTTTTGGTATTTCTGTTACCCTGTTTATCTTCGGAGGTGTCTGCATTAACCCTGCCATGGCATTATGCCAGGCAATTCTTGGCATGATTCCGTGGAGCAATTTTATTCCTTATTGTATTGCAGAATTTCTCGGTGCCTTATTTGGTTCACTTGTCGTATATGTAATGTACGCTGATCATTTTAAAGCAAGCGAAGGGAAAATAGATCCGATTGCCATTCGAAATATCTTTTCTACAAATCCAAACTGTAGAAATCTTCCTCGTAACTTTTTTGTCGAGACAATCGCAACAACTGTTTTCTTAACTGCCATTTTAGCTGTCGCAACCAATTATGAAAAACAGTTACCTATCGGTGTCGGACTTATCGTCTGGGCTGTTGGTATGGGACTTGGCGGAACTACAGGATTTGCCATGAACCAGGCAAGGGACTTAGGACCACGCCTTGCGTTCCAGTTACTCCCTATCAAAAATAAAGCTGACAATGACTGGCAGTATGGACTGCTTGTTCCGGGGATTGCTCCATTTGTCGGAGCTGTCTTAGCAGCTTTGTTGGATGCGAGCGCGTGGAGCGAACATTCAACACGCCGCGACTAAAAGCACAAATATGCCTTATTGAGGGCAATGGCTTCGTCTGTAGTTTGCTTAACGAATTAAATAGTAAGAATCCATTGCATTTGGAAATATTTTTTAGTATAATTGATATATAGGATTTTGGATGCAAAGATTTCATTTTCTTTACATTCTTAATTTTAATCATGTTTAATGTATAGTCACATTAACTAAGGAGGATTTATTTATGGCAACTTGGAACAACCTTGACACTCTGGCATCTTATGAAAAACTTGCCGGACTGAAAAATCATGTAGACATCAAAGAAGCTATGGCTGGTGAGAATGGTGCAGAACGTGTAGCAAAGTACACAGCACCAATGGCTGAAGGTCTTAGCTTTAATTATGCTGCAAAACAGGTAGATGATACTGTTTTAACTGCATTAACAGAATTAGCTGAAGAAGCACAGCTTGCTGAAAAGTTCGAAGAATTATATAACGGTGCTGTTATCAACACAGGAGAAAAACGTCTTGTTCTTCATCATTTAGCACGTAGACAGTTAGGTAATGATGTTGTTGTTGACGGTGTAAACAAGCGTGAATTTTACGTTTCCCAGCAGGAAAAAGCAGCAGACTTTGCGAATAAAGTTCATGCTGGAGAAATTACTAACGCTGCAGGCGAGAAGTTCACAACTGTAGTTCAGATTGGTATCGGTGGAAGTGACTTGGGCCCTCGTGCTTTATATATCGCATTAGAGAACTGGGCAAAAGAGAATGGTGTTGCTAAGATGGAAGCAAAGTTTATCAGTAACGTAGATCCTGATGATGCTGCTGCTATTTTAAAATCTACTGATTTAGCTCACGCTCTTTTCATCGTTGTATCCAAATCCGGAACAACTTTAGAGACATTAACAAACGAAGCTTTCGTTAAAGATGCTTTAATAAAGGCCGGATTAAATCCTGCAAATCATATGCTTGCTGTAACAAGTGAGACATCTCCTTTAGCAAAGAGTGATGATTACTTAGAAGCATTCTTCATGGATGACTACATCGGCGGACGTTACTCCTCCTCTTCTGCAGTTGGCGGAGTTGTTCTTTCCCTCGCATTTGGTCCAGAAATCTTCGCAAGAATCTTAAATGGTGCTGCTGAAGAAGATAAACTTGCTGCAAACAAAAATATTTTAGAGAACCCAGATATGTTAGACGCATTAATTGGTGTTTATGAGCGTAACGTTCAGGGATATCCATCTACTGCAGTGTTACCATACTCTCAGGCATTAAGCCGTTTCCCAGCGCACTTACAGCAGTGTGATATGGAATCTAACGGTAAGTCTGTAAACCGTTTCGGCGAACCTGTAAACTATGTAACAGGTCCTACAATTTTTGGAGAACCTGGAACAAACGGACAGCACTCTTTCTATCAGTTATTACATCAGGGAACAGACATCGTTCCTTTACAGTTTGTTGGATTTAAGAACAGCCAGATTGGCATGGATGTAGTAATCGAAGACAGCACAAGTCAGCAGAAATTATGTGCAAATGTAGCTGCACAGATCGTTGCTTTCGCATGCGGTAAGAAAGATGAGAATCTTAATAAGAATTTCGAAGGTGGACGTCCATCCAGTATCATTATCGGTGACCAGTTAACACCTGAATCACTCGGTGCTTTATTAGCTCATTTCGAGAACAAGATTATGTTCCAGGGATTTGTATGGAATGTTAACAGTTTTGATCAGGAAGGTGTACAGCTTGGTAAAGTTCTTGCAAAACGTGTTCTTGCACACGATACAGACGGAGCTTTAAAGGCTTACAGTGATCTGTTAAATATCTAATCTTAGAATAAACAGACAAAAATGAAAAAGGCAACTATCTAGAGCGTGTCTGAAAAATGCTTTCTGCAAGATGTGCGTTACAATTTGCGGTATATTTTGCCTTCATTCAGTTGACGTAGCCCGCTACACCGCCCTCATTCAGGTAAAATCTCCCACAAATTGGGGCGTGCAGATTGCAGGAATGATTTTTCAAACACACTCTAGAGTTGTTAAATAAGCGAAAATAGAACAGCGAACTATCTACAGACATTTCATATCACAGCTCTTAAAATGCTTGATAGCATTTTAAAATTGCTCTGGACATGTTTGTTGGATAGTTCGCTGTTCTATTTCCTTCTGGAAAAGGATAAATAGTGACTACTAGTTACTTTTTTGAAAGCTTACTTGTTGATATAATAAATTATATTACATATGGTACTTGTATCAAATATTTCAGGATAATTAAGGACTTTTTTCTGAAAATATGCTATAGTAACATTATACATGTAGTACTTTTATGCAATATTTTAAGGAGGGATTGCTATGAAGAATACTATTTTTAAATCATTTAAATTTACTTTTTCATTGATGCTTACGGTTATGCTATGTCTATCTTTCTCTACTATTACTAATGCCGCATCTGTAAAAGATATTCCTGTCAAGAAAACAATATCTGCAGATATTACCGGGGATGGAAAAGCGGATAAAATTCTTATCACAACTACTATGGACGATGATTTCCGCGTAAAAAAACTTAAAGTTACGGTAAATAAGAAAACGGCTTTTAGTAAAAATTGTACTGACAGCGGAATTAATTATATCACCGCTAAATATGCCAAAATGACAAACAAAAATGAGTTTATTCAATTAATGGGTATTGGCGATAACGATTACATTGTATTTAACCAAATTTACAAATATAACAATACATCTAAAAAGCTGTATTCTGTAAGCAAACTAGACAATACCGCCTGTGAGATTGTATCTGCCAAGAAAAACCGTCTGACTCTTCATCACGGAGAACAGCCTGCTGAAACAGGATGGCTTACCTGGAAAATGTCTTATAAATTCCGTAATAATAAACTTGTTTTGACAAATGCTACTACTTCTACCGTAAAAAGCACAATCGGTTACAGCAGAAAAGACTCTTACAGTAAGTTATTCCGCAAAAATATTTTTGTAACAGCAAAAAAATTAAGGTTTTATAACGGAAAGAAACTTGCCTTTACTGTTCCAAAGGGTAAACAGGTTACTCTGAAAAAACTCACACTGTCCAAAGGTAATATTTACCTTCAGTTCCAGTATGGAAAGAAAACTGGTTGGATTAGCGTCAACAATAAAAATTACGACTTTGAATCACCGTACTTTAAAAAAGTAAACAGCAGATTGGCTGGATAGATTTTGAGTTACCTCAGGAAGGATGCCCCCCTGAGAATGAAATAATCCTTATTTGTGGCCTCAGAGCAAGTATTGGATACAAGCGAGTAGAGCAAGTATTCAACACGCTGCGACTAAAGTCACAAATAAGGATTTTTCATTTCATTCTCAAAGAGCTGTGCTTTGGCAGTTGGAGCAAATCAAATCATCACAAAGCTCTGATAATCAAAATTCATACTTACGAAGTTCACAATTCTTAATTCCAAAGCCTGCGAATTCCTCGTTGCTCATATCCCGGACATAAGACTCGATTGCTCTTGAGATTCCATTATGCGCTACTAACAGATACACTTTGTCTTCTTTTTTTATATCATCAAGAAGATTATAGATTCTCTGGCAAAGCTGTAACATAGATTCACCGCCTTCATAACGGCACACAAAATCTTGTTTCGCTCTTTTGAATTCTTCACCATTTCTTGGAGTTGATTCATATTTTCCAAAATTCTGTTCTTTTAATCGAAGTTCTTCTCTCGCCGGAATTCCCGTTACTTCTGAAATATGTTTTGCTGTATCGGCAGCACGCATTAAAGGAGAATATAAAATCTCATCAATCTTAATTCCTTCTTTTAAAATTCTCTCACCTAGTTCCGCCGCCTGCTGATGCCCTAAATCTGTCAGGGCGATGTCTGTTGCACCACAAATTTTATTCTCCACATTCCATACGGTCTGTCCGTGTCTTGTAAAATAAAAATATTTTGCCATAATGCCTCCTGTAAGATGTTCTTTTTACATTATACTCCTGGCGAAATAACATGACAATAATGATTTGTGGGTTCTGTTTATGGTCAGCTCAGGAAATCAGTTAGAACATTGAAGAAAAAATGGGATTAAGATTGTTATTTTTTTCTAAAAATCAATTTTATCAGCCTGTTTCTTGCATAAATATGCTCCTTTATCCCAATTTTTCTTTCAATTCGCACAACTTTTCTGTGCCAACATGCGGACATTTTTATTTTTCTTTGTCTATATTTTAGCTATATAAATTTATTTTGAATATTTTTTTCATTTTCTTTCATCTTTTTTATTAATTTGCCTAAAACTATTGCTATTTTTTATACAAATGCAGGCTATATCATGTTGTGTTTCATTTTTATTTTTTTATTTGTCAAAAATCAGATAATTTTTTCTTTAAACAAATTCAACTGGAAATCCGCTATTTTAAAGGATATAAAGAGATTGTTTATTATTTATCAGATAATAAAGTTAAAAGATATTTATTTAACATAGTTGTCAGAATATTAACAGATTTGTGTATTGATTTTAGTACAATTTTCTGTTATCATACAGTCATGCGATTCGTAAAATAAAGAAAATGAAATTGAAAAAGAATAAGAAGATAAAAAAGTAATTCGGATATCCAATTATAGACGAACAGAAGGGAGTACATATTATGGGATTTTTAAAAGGGAAAACAGCGATTATCACAGGTGGCGGCCGTGCCGTATTAAGTGACGGAAGTTGCGGTTCTATTGGATATGGTATTGCAACGGCTTACGCAAAAGAGGGCGCAAACCTCGTGATTACCGGACGAAATCTGCAGAAATTAGAAGATGCGAAAGAAGAGTTAGAAAGGCTCTATGGCATTCAGGTACTTCCAGTGCAGGCAGATGTTAATGCAGGAACAGACAATGAAGCCGCTGTTGCAAATGTAGTAAAACAGGCTATTGACACTTTCGGACGAATTGATGTTTTAATTAATAATGCACAGGCTTCTGCTTCTGGTGTCAGTCTTGCGGACCACACAACAGAACAGTTCAATCTCGCATTATATTCTGGATTATATGCCGTATTCTATTACATGAAAGCATGCTATCCATATTTAAAAGAAACAAAGGGATCTGTTATTAATTTTGCTTCCGGCGCTGGCTTATTCGGAAATTACGGTCAATGTGCTTACGCCGCTGCCAAAGAAGGAATACGTGGACTTTCCCGTGTAGCCGCTACAGAATGGGGCGCAGACGGAATCAACGTTAATGTTGTTTGTCCCCTTGCCTGGACTGCTCAGCTTGAAAACTTTGAAAAAGCTTATCCAGAAGCATTCAAAGCAAATGTTAAGATGCCGCCAGCAGGTCATTATGGAGATGTAGAAAAAGAAATCGGTCGCGCCTGTGTACAGCTTGCTTCTCCAGATTTCAAATATATGAACGGAGAGACAATCACATTAGAAGGTGGAATGGGACAGAGACCATAAAGCACTATATATTATTTTCTCTTTCAAATAAAACTATCTCAACAAAAAAGCACCGAAAATCTATCGTTTAAGTAGATTTCCGATGCTTTTGCTGATATAATTTTCAAAATTTTATTAAGCTCCTTCGTACAAAATCTCACTTCTTGATTACTTTGATTTACTAAATATTCACGGAGTCCTCAGAGCCTTTATTTATGCGGTTTTAGAATCGAGGCGACGGGACTCGAACCCACGGCCTCTGCGTCCCGAACGCAGCGCTCTACCAAACTGAGCCACGCCTCGTTTTCACAACGAATATAATATCAAAATTCATAGATTATGTCAAGTTTTTGAGAGGGTAAGCAGAGATTAAGATTTCTTACCCTCTCTTATTTCATCGTTATATTGCTATTATGTTTCTTCGCGTTTTCAATTTTTTCGTTTTTTATTTTTATAAGAGATGAGAACGCTAAGTGCTAAGATGGCTGCTATACTTAAGAAACTATACATAAAAACCGGCGTATTATCTCCTGTTTTTGCTCCATTTCCTTTCGTGCCAGTTTCTCTATTTTTCTTTGGATTTTGATTCTTTATTTCCTTTTCTTTTAAATTAATTTTGTCATAATCACTCATCTTTGATGTCGTTGGTATCTTACTGCCATCTTTATTTTGTCCTGTAATGACCACTTCATTTTTCAGGAATTTTATAGATGGAATATCTTTCTTTACTTTTCCAATATATATTAGTTCTACAGCATCCTCCGCTTCTATTTTTTCCAAACAGAGTTCTCGTTTTTTTGATGTTTCTATATGTAGTTCTTTTCCCTTTTTGGTTCGTATCACATCACCAGCTTTATTGGCAAACCCTTTCATTTGAACATATTTTTTCAACTCCGTTGATGGTTCTTCTGTTACTTTTACATGATTTGCCGTTCCATTACCCACATTAGTGACTGTAAGTATAAACTGAACTTCTTCTCCCGCTTTATAAGTTCCATACTTTTTCTTTCCTGTATAACGTCCATTTTCTAAAATAACATTTTTCGTTTTATCTGCTTTTTTGGCTGCTAAAATATCTGGAGTACCGATTCCTACTGTATCGTTATCCGTCATCTCTGGGGTATCTTCAACATAATTTTCTTCGTTTTCTCCATTCTCATTCACTGTTTTATACTGCGCTACAAGATGTACCATATTATTTAATCCAGTGTCTCTGTTCGCTCCTGATTGTATGATTCCTTTTAAATGAATAGCGACACTATCTCCACTTTTTAGATGATCTAATACAACAGAACGACTTTCTAACTGCTTTGTTATGGATTCTGAGTCTTTTCCTATGTCTTCATCTTTCTCTGCTGTCCTAACCTGAATGGTATCTCCCATCTTTGTTGTAACCTGCCCAGTTGTAATAGTAATAGAATCTGATTTTAATATAGATAATAGTTTCTTATCTAAAGTGTCATCCACAAGCAGGTTATATAAATCTGCAGTTCCTGCATTCGTTAATGTGATCGTATAATCTACGGTATCCCCGTATTCATAAATACCTTCTTCTTTCTGACCTTCATATCTGCCTTTTACCAGTGTGACTCCCTGTGTTTTATCTGCTAATTTTGCAATCTTTGCAAGCGGAGTTCCGGGTATATTAATATAATCTTCGTCCTGCATTAATTCTGTGACTGGGATTTCTGCATATTGTTTACTTTCTTCCTGCAGTTCTTCTACGGTAAGTTTCTGAATAGCCTCGTAGGCTTCTTCTATTGCCTTTTTACTTTCTTTTGATAATGGTTCTAATTCTTTTTCCGGTACCTTTGTTCCTTCCTGATCATCCTTTTGATCATCCTTTTGGTCATCTTTTTTATCCTCTTCTTTCTCTGCTTCATCGTCTTTTGATGTTTCTTCTTTCTTTTCTGTACTAGTTTCTTCTTTTCCTGTTTCGTCCTGTTCTTTGCGTGCTTTTTCGTCTCCTTTTTTATACCTTGCTGTTAAATTTACAATATTCTCAAGTGAAAAAAGATTTCCGACATCTATGCGTACTTTTCCTTTCAAATACACATCTACGGCATCTCCTGCTGCCAGGAAATCCATCCATAACTTCTGTGATTCTTCTAACTTTGTGCGCACTTTGCGATTGTCTTTGGATGTGTAGACCTGCTCTATAAAAGAAACACTATCCTTTTCAAGAGCTTCTTCTAATTCCTTACTAAGAACATCCGTCAATCTTAAATCATATAAATTGGCACTTCCTGTATTGGTTACTGTAATCTTATAAGTTACTTCATTTCCATTCTCATAAACGCCGGAAATCTTAGCCCCTGCATCATATCTGCCTTCTTTTAAGACAACCCCAGTTGTTTTATCAGCTAGTTTTGCTGTTCTTCCTTCTGGTATTCCTGGCACTTCAATAATATCTTCATCGTCTTTTCCTGGAACTTCTTCGTCTTCATTTCCATTAAAGTACCATCCATTAACATATACTTTATTAGAAAGATCATATAAATTCGCTGTTCCAGGCAATAAATTAACGCTATAATTTAACGTAATATAATCATCTGCAAAGAGGCGGTCTGTTCCAGAACTATCCTCTCCTGTATTACATAATATCACTGTATTTTTATCTACTACTTTGGCTGTAATCTTCTTTCCTTTTGCTGTAGTGAGAACATAAAAACTATCTTTATCCACAGTTGCATCATCAAAAACAAAACCTGCACTTTCCATATCAGATACGGCTTTAAGTTCATCGCTTAATGCATCTTTTACTGTAATCCTTTTTAAAGCTGCCTCCCCGGAATTCTTTACTATAATAGAGAACTTTACTTTTTCCTTTGCATTGTATATTCCAGGTATTTTAGACCCTGACGTTATCTCTCCATTTTCAATCTGAATTCCTGTTGTTCTATCGGCAGTCTTTATTACCTTTTCCTCTGGAATTCCCGGAATATTGATATAATCCCAGTCTACGACCAGACTATTATTCTCTCCATCTACTAAGTCCTTTACTGGTACATCAACTAGATGTGGCTTATCCGCATCGTCTTCTTGTCCATTATCATCATACTGTGCCTGAACGCGAACTTCATTCTTAAGCTTCCACGCATCTTTCACATCTTCTTTTAATTTTACTTTCACATGCATCTCAACGCTGTCAGCTATTGCAAGATGATGCAGGCTTAATACAAGATTAGATGATGTTGACATCTGAGCATATACTTTATCTCCGCTTTTCGTCACAAAATAGCCCGATTCAGGAAGTACAAATGCTGCGGTTTCCATATCTGCATATTTAGAGAGTGTCTGTCCATCAAATTTCCCCTTACAATCCATATCATCTGTCACTTTGATATTGTAAAGAGAAACATTCCCTGTATTTGTTACTCTTATTGTATAATCAACGAATTCTCCTGCCTTATAGCGTCCTGTCACCTTTTTCTCTATATAACGTCCTGTTTTTTCATCAAAAGCAACTGCTTTTTTCTCTTCATTGGTTGTTTTATCTGCAAGCTTAGAAACTGCAAGTGATGGATGCATCAAAAGATTGTTTACTTTAAGATGATAACTAATCAATTCTTTACTGCTGTCTAAACCATAATGCAGCTCTGCTTCATAAATCGTATCTCCTTTAATATGATTCCATGCTCCTTTAATTTCCTCTACGATATATTTACCAATATATAATGACTTATTGCTTTCTCCTTTTCCATCTTCTCCGGTTGTAATCTTATCTACTACCTCTCCCTTTGTAACAAGAGGTTTTGTATCAGAAGCTGGTGTTCCATCTTCCTTGACATCCCACGGTGCGTAAATGTCCTGCGCCGCAGTTACTGAAAAAACAGCACCACTCACTGGCTGCCCCTCATCATCTTCTTTTTGGATAAGGAGCTTTCCTTTTTGAAGTGGATTCTCATATACTAAACTGCCTTTTTGCTTTTCTCCTGTTGACAAATTTTCAAAAATGACAGAATTCTCCTTATTGTCTGTATTTTCCGACAGTTCAAACGTCCACTCTTGCTTCGTTAATATGCACCCCTTCGGCGCTTTCTTCTCCACAATTTTATAACGACCTAAATTATCCAGAGTATTTTTAAATTCCTGCTTATTTTGATAAACCGATCTCTTATTCTCATCCACATCTTCTTCTAAAGTAAAGAGTTCTTCATATTGATTTTTAGATTGTGACCACTGTAACAGGGTAAATTCCGCTCCAGATAAATATGCTCCCGTATCTTTGCTCTTTTTGTAAACCTTTATTAAATTCTTTTCCGCCTGATAATTTGTATTTTCTAACTGTGCCTCCAGTGGTATATTTGAAGAAAGATCAAACAGAGCTTCTGATTTTAAAGTTGGAATTTTGTAAGTCCACTCTTTATTAAGGGATGGCTTCCACACATTTTTATAGACTGCAGGAATAGCAATTTCTTTAACGCAATATGGACCATCTCCATATTTATCTTTATAAAAACTATAGCTAGTTCCTGTCTTAAATACAGCAATTCCTTCTTTATTTGTTACTGCCGTATCTATTGGTTCTGCTTTATCTATACTGACATTTTCACCGCCAAATAAACCAAATGTCACTCCTTCGATTGGCTGCCCGCTATTTTGATCTGTCTTTTTTACTTTAATTATCATCCCTGCTTTAGATGCCACATAATTCGATTCTTTTTTTACTGAACCACCCTGATTATTTGCTACATTTAATGTTCCCTTATTTAAAACTGCTACACTTCCCTGACATTTTCCTGCCTCAGATACTTTCGCAGTCACAGTATTATCTGTCTGATACCAGTCCGCAACTGATTTATTAATTTTATGTAACTCTTCATCCGATTTCATCTGCACTTCTATATGCACATAATAACTGTGTCCATAAAAAGCCGCCGCTGATAACTTCGCATTTTTCGCTGCCACTTTCACTGTCGTGGCATGATCTGTCCCTTGCGTTTTTGTTATATTAAAATTAGCACTTACATCTGTATAATTCATCTGATCAGCCTGGACATTATTATTTACCGCCTCATCTGCATATACTTTCACATCTTTTACGTTCAAAAGCGATTCTACTTTATCCTCAAACTGAAATGATGTATACTTCGCCGTAGTTACATTGGACGGACTCGGAACTGGTGCAGATAAAACATAGGAAAATGTCTCCTTTCTATCAGACAACCCCAGAAATTTCTTTGCTGATTCTGAATTTTTAGAATTGATTTTTCCATGATAAATCGCTTTCTTTACTTCATCTGGTAATAATCCAATCCCTACATCTGCACGAATCGAAAGCAGTCCTGTACTGTTTGACCAATAATAGGATGTAGAATCTGCCAGTGAACTATCCGCTGGAATCCCATATCCACTTTTTACCGCATATGCCGCATTACCGCCCGTATCCTTCTGGTCACATTTGGCTACTGTCCATCGACAATTCACCGTACTTCCCGCAAAAATTCCAACTGCGGTTGTTGTCTCATCATTATTGTCAAAACCTTCACTCGTCCTTGAAGAAACATATCCTTTCGAACCAGTAATCAATCCTGTCGCATTATACTGAAGTTTTGACTGCTGCATCTGAAACATAAGTACTTTCTCAAAACCTGTTCCAAAATCAACACCCTGCTGTGCATCAATATCACAAAACTGAATTAATCCTTTGATTCCTGAAACCGGTGTTGTCGTTCCACTATAATAGAAATCCATGCGAGTCTGCACATAATCTGTACCCATAACAGATATACCAATCTTGTTCTTCTGGAATCCAATATATGGCGCTTTTAAATCCTGATTCGACAACTGCTTTCTTATCGCTGCCCTTGGAAATTTATATCCTGTTACTGTAATCTTTAAATCAATCTTATATGTTCTCTTCGTATTATAATCATACCAATTTCCAACATCTTTATATACTGCATATGGATTCACCGTAGTTTTCTGTAAATTAAATACTTTCGATGCAATACGTCCTTTCGATACGGCAGGATATAAAGTACCAAATTCACTTTCTGTTCCATTTTTCACTTTTGTAAAAGAAACTTCTCCGCCTGTTCCTCCACCAACGCTTACTGAACTGTTATTATTAAAACGGGGAGTAAAATTGTACTGTCTTCCATTTGAATAACTTTCATAAATATACTTCGATGCCGCCTGTGCATTGGCTACTGTAAGCAGATTTTTTCCTGTCACGCTTCCCACTTTTTTGCTGTTTTTTTGTAATAAAAAATAATGGCTGGTAACATCAGGCATTGTTACAGAATGGTTTGTGCTTGGATGAGTAGACATTACTACTGGTACAGACTCTTCCTCCTCGTCTTCCCTCTGCTCCGCTGTGGACTGTTCCTGATTCCTTTCTGTAGATTTTTTTGTCTGTCCCCCTTCTTTTAGTTCTGAACCTGTTAATTTCTCCTGTTGTTGCTGAGATTTATCCTGTGTTCCTGCACTTTCCGATTCCTGCTCTGTACTCTTTTCTTCTGCTTCATTATGCTGCTCCGTGGTTCCTTGCTCTGATTTTTCCTTTTCTTCCGTTGTTTCTTTAGAAATGGCTGTCGTACTCTCCTGACTTTCTGTTGTAATATTCTCTATCTGTCTGGTATCTTCCTGTTCATTTTTCATCTGGTAGAAACTCTCTTTCCCTATTCCAGAAGCAGCTACGCTTATGTTGATATTTGTAAAAAAAAGTGCAGCTACTAAAACAAAAATAAGGATTCTCCTAAAAAATATCCGCATTTTCTGCCCTCCTGAAAAATTCTATATTTCCCTGTTGCTTAAAATATCTCTCTTCTCGTTTTACACTCCTTTCATTTTTAGGAAATATTTCCATTTCATTTTAGCATTCCGCTTCTTAATTGTCAATATTTTACTTTATTTCTTTTTTATTCATCAATTATATTTTTGTACTTTCATTTCCCCATATATAACATTCCAATCCCAAAAGCAAAAAAAGAAGAGTATCTAAACATAGATGTTTAAATACCCTTCTGTTAAGCCGCATTCAAAAATACTTTCTGTTAAGTATAAATCACAATTTATGGAAATCTTATCCAAACAAAGGACATATTCTCTACAAAACAAATATACCGATTGTTGAAATAATTCTTCAAATACGCTCTAAATCGTAAATTCTATAATGGAAAAACAATATTTTATTCTAAATATTAACGGTCAATCATGCTGATAGACTCTATTGCAACAATACCACCTCGAACAACTTCCACATGATCAAACTTTCTTGTTAAAAGAGCAATAAGGTCGTTATTACGTCCCTCTGTATTTACACTCTCTAAAAGAACACTGTTAATACCGTAGTCAATCGCTTTAGCTCCAAATACCTGTGAGATACGGAAAATCTCACCCTTCTCAAATTCAGAACATTCATGAATCTTCACGAAAAGAATCTCCTTCATATGGGTTGGGGCATCGGTAATATCGTTAAGCTTAATTACCTCTACGCAGCGGTTTAACTGCTTTTTAATCTGCTCAAAAGTTGCATCGTCAGAAGAAAGGCCAATTGTCATTCTTGATACTGTAGGATCTTCTGTAACACCTACTGTAATACTTGAAATGTTATAGGACTTTCCAGACATCATTCCTGAAATACGTGCTAATACACCAATTCGGTTCTCCACATACAGAGATACCCATCTTTTTTTCTTTTCTGTATTTATCTCTCTCATCTCTGCATCCTCCTATAACATAATATCTTCAAAGCTTGCTCCACCCTTGATCATCGGCATAACCAGTTCATCTGGAGCAACCATACATTCTACAATAACTGGTTTCTTATTCTTCTCTGCGTACTCTCTCGCCTCAAGAATCGTATCTTTTAACTGATCATTACTTGTAACAAAATATCCTTTAGAACCGTAAGCTTCTGCCATCTTTACGAAATCAGGAACATACTCTGGACATACCCAGCCCGGTGTACCACATTTACCCTTGCAGGACTTATGATAGCGCAGGCAGGTAATTGTATAACGCTTCTTAAAGAAGAGTTCCTGCATCTGGCGAACCATTCCGAGACGATTATTGTTAAATACAATGTTTACTAACGGAAGTTCCTGGCATACTGCTGTTGCAAGCTCCTGCATGTTCATCTGGAATCCACCGTCACCACTGATTGATACGACAGACTTCTCTGGACATCCAATCTGTGCTCCTACGGCAGATGGAAGGCCAAATCCCATCGTACCAAGTCCTCCGCTTTGTACTAATCTATGAGTCGCATCTAACTTCAGATACTGGGAAGCCCACATCTGATGCTGTCCTACATCACTGGTAAATACTGTATCTCTGTCTGCATACACTTCATTCAAAGTCTCGATGATACGCTGTGGGTTTACTCCCTCTTCTACTTCCATATGAAGAGGATATTCTTTATCCCAGCCTTTTACCTCTGCAATCCATTCCTCATGCTTCATTGGTTCTGTATGCTCTAATATCTTTAAGATTGCTGCCTTCGCATCTGCAACAATCGGAATATCTACTGTAACATTTCTTGAAATCGCTGCGGATTCAATATCAATATGGACAATCTTAGCATTCGGTGCAAACTTCTTAATCTCACCAGTTACCCGGTCATTAAAACGGCATCCGATAGAGAACATTAAATCGCACTCATCTGCAGTCTTATTAGCAGCATAAGAACCATGCATTCCGATATTACCAATATATAAAGGATGCTCTGTGGAAATAGCTCCTCGTCCCATAACGGTCGTAATTACTGGAGCATCAATCTTTTCTGCAAGCTTTGTCATCTCTTCCTGAGCATGAGCGAGATTTACTCCCCCACCGATTAAAAACATCGGCTTTTTCGCTTCTTCTAACAGATTAATCGCCTTCTTAAGCTGTCCTACATGAACACCCTTATTCGGCTTATATCCACGGATATTTACTTCTGTTGGATAAGAAGTTGAACCCAGTTCTGCCATAACGTCTGTTGGTAAATCTACAAGAACCGGCCCTGGCTTTCCTGATCTTGCAATGTAAAATGCTTCCTTAATTCGCTGTGCTAACATCTCTCTATCACGGACCATGATAACAAACTTCGCAATATTTCTAGTCACTCCAATGATATCTACTTCCTGAAACGCATCATTACCGATCAAATGCTCTGGCACCTGGCCAGTAAAACATACTAATGGAATACTGTCATAGTTTGCTGTAGCAATTCCTGTTACTAAGTTCGTAGCACCCGGTCCACTGGTTACTAAACATACACCAACCTTGCCGGTTGCTCTGGCATAACCATCCGCTGCGTGAATCAACCCCTGCTCATGTCTTGGTAATACGAGGTCAATCCCGTGACAATCATGGAGTGCATCTAGAAGATTGACGACCATGCCACCCGGATATGCGAAAATCGTATCCACGCCTTCCTTTTTCATTGCCGTTACAAACAGGTCATTTCCTGAAACCTTCATACTTACTCCACTCCTTCTTCTCTCATTCAATGTTGTCAATTGTCTTTTGTTCTGATTTTTAGATAACTTACATTTAAAAGTTAATAATCTTTTTTATGATATACCAAATACTTTCCTTTTGTCAATAGTGCACTAATATGTATACAATTTTGATTTACCACAGGCAAGGGAGACGCTACAAAAGCTTTTAGTCGGATTGCTCAAAAAACACAAGAAAGAACCACTTAAAAATCTACCCCATTTAGCACAACGGAACAAAATGGGGCAATTTTTTAGTGGTTCTACTCATAATCTTCTGGTAATCCGAACGCTACTTCCTCTGTAGCACCGTCTACCTTGCCTGCGGCAACTCAGAATTACTGTCGATTGTAGTTAATGAGGCATCCCTTCAAGATAATCTCTCTCTCATCATCTGTTAATTCACCCATTTTTAAAGCAAATGGTGTGAGACTTCCGTCTTTTACAACATAAGCTTCAAATTCTGCTGCCTTTGTCTCGACTGCCTTTCTTACGTCTGGCAGGAAAATGTAATCTCCGTTTGCGAATGGAAGGTCACCTTTTTCAATAAGGAATGGAAGCATACCCCAGTTAATAAGGTTGGAACGATAGCGCTTTGTAGCGTATTCATTTGCAATGTTAGCCCAGCCACCTAATACTTTCTGGCAGGATGCTGCCTGTTCTCTGGCGGAACCGTCACCTGGTTTTACAGCAAAGATTGTACTTCCGATTCCAATATTTTCATTGGTAACATCTGCATACTTAGCGTGAATTGCATCAATTACTGGTGCTAATTCTGCTAATGCTTCTACTGGATTGCTGTTCGCTTCTACTGCTTCCTGTGCTGCTCTTACTTCTTTGGCACGTCCTACATAAGCAGGATCTTTTCTTGAAAGAGTAAACTCTGCAAGGCCAAGTGGATTCGAACGGTAGGAGGATGTTTCTCCTGATGGAATTAATTCATCTGTCGTTGTAACTGGATCATGGATCTCGGACACAACTTTCAGAATCATGTTTTCTGGAAGTGCGCTCATCTTTGGCCAGTCTTTGATATTTGGTCCGAACTTAATCTCTACAGATGGATCTGCCACTCCTTTGCTGTCAAATACACGATTTGCGTAAATGCTGCTGTCAAAGTGATATTTTCTTCCTGTATATTCTACATCAAGGTCTGTTGCTGGCGTAAGGTATCCTTTATTGGCTGCGGTTGCTGCGATAGAGCGGGCATCCATTAATGCTACGGAAGCAATCTGACCATTTTGTAACTTAGAACCTTCTCTGTTCGGGAAGTTTCTTGTGGAATGACGGATACTTAAGCTATTGTTGGATGGCGTATCTCCCGCACCGAAACATGGACCACAGAATGCTGTTTTTACGATAGCACCACTTTCCATAAGGGCTGCTGCTGCACCATTCTTTACTAATTCCATGTAGATTGGTGTACTTGCAGGATAAACACTTAATGTAAATTCATCCGCTCCAATAGATTTTCCTTTGATAATATCTGCTGCTGCGCATAAGTTTTCAAATCCACCACCGGCACATCCTGCGATGATTCCCTGTTCTACATAGAGCTTTCCATCGCGAACTTTATCAGTAAGTTTAAAGTCTACCTGTCCATCTAAGCTGACAAGTGCTTTCTGCTCACAGTCGTGAAGAACATCCATCAGATTCTTATTCATATCTTCAATCGTATATGTATTACTTGGATGGAATGGCATAGCAATCATTGGACGAATCTTGCTTAAATCAATCTTAACCATTCCGTCATAGTAAGCAACTTTTGCAGGATTTAATTCTTTGTAATCTTCTACTCTTCCATGGATATCATAGAAATCTTTAATTACATCATCTGTTTTCCAGATAGAGGAAAGACAGGTTGTCTCTGTTGTCATTACGTCAACACCGATACGGAAGTCTGCACTCAGCTTCTCAACACCTGGTCCAACAAACTCCATAACTTTATTATTTACATAACCATTCTGGAATACTGCTCCGATAATCGCAAGAGCTACGTCCTGTGGACCGACACCTTTTATTGGCTCTCCTGTCATGTAGATTCCAATAACACCTGGCATATTAATATCGTAAGTCTGGTTTAAGAGCTGCTTTACAAGCTCTGGTCCGCCTTCACCCATTGCCATTGTTCCAAGTGCTCCATAACGGGTATGAGAATCAGAACCAAGAATCATTGCTCCACCGCAGGCAAGCATTTCTCTTGCGAACTGATGGATAACTGCCTGATGAGGAGGTACATAGATTCCACCGTACTTTTTCGCACAGGTAAGTCCAAACATATGGTCATCTTCGTTGATTGTTCCACCAACAGCACATAAGCTGTTATGACAGTTTGTGAGAACATATGGCATAGGGAACTTCTCTAATCCTGATGCACGTGCTGTCTGGATAATTCCTACATAAGTGATATCATGGGAAGTTAACTTATCAAAACGAATTTTTAACTTTTCCATGTTATCAGAAGTATTATGGGCTTCTAAAATACCATAAGCAATTGTTCCCTTCGCTGCTTCTTCTTTAGAAGGTGCATCCGGACCAGCCACTGCCTGCAGTCTTGCCTGGGCTTCCGGAGTATCTTCTATAATTTCTGTTCCATTTACAAGATACGCTCCTGTTTTTAACAGTTCCATCATTCTATCCTGCTATTGAAGCTTTCGCTTGAATAGCTTTTCCTTTCCTAAAATATATTATTAGTAAGATATTTGTAATGATACGAAATCCTTCAGCCTTTTCATATCGTTACGCTTGTTAATTATATTAGCATAAACGCAGGATAAAATTCAATAATCCATAAGTGGTATTAATTTTGTAAACTTCCAGGTTGCCGAGGCAAAATCAGAATTCATATTATAGGATTTGGATATCATTCAGACGATTATAGCTTTCCATGAAACTGATTTGTAGGATTTGGAATAGTTAGCCGCTGTAAATTTTCTGTAGGATTGCTCAAAAAATACGAGGAAGAACCCTTCTGGCAATCCGACTACAGATTCCTCTACAGCGGTGTCTCCTTTGCTACGCAAATCAGAATCTAATTATTTTTCAATTTTTTCAGAAACCATTTGCGGAATCCTTCTTCTACAATTTCTTTTCCAATAATATATGCTGCACAAAATAGGCTTCCTGTCTGTGTAATTTTCTGCATGTTTTCCTGTTGTGGCATATATAAGGACAGCAGAAGAGATATGAGCATAAATATACATAAGCTTGCCAGAATCTGTCCTTCCCATTTTTGGGTATTTTCAAGAAATTTCTGCCAGATATTTTGTCCAGTAAGATATTTTACGATTGTATCTCTCCAATTTTTTTTGAACCAGATATCCCCCTCCTGGCTGCCGCTATGGCAACAGGCGTATACACAATCTTCTGTTATTTTTTCTCTGCCACTCTGATTTAAACCAGACATAAACAGGATTCTTCCCTGCTTTTGCAAGAATTTTTTTGAATATTCCTGCTGATGTTTTCTCCATATGGCTATAATCTGGCTTTTTTCGACTTCTGAAAGTCCGCAATAAATGCGAATACTTTTTATCTGTTTTTCGAGAGCCACGTTTTTTAGAAGCAAAAACTGTTTTCTATCTATCACTTCTCTTTTTTCTTTCACTATTCCCGTCTGTTTTCCAATAGAAAATGCCGATTCTCTGTTCTGATTCGTAAAAAAGAAGTATTTCACACCTGTTTTCTTTAATTCCTGCATAAATCGCTGAAACTTCTCCTTTTGAAATCTGGACGGGAAATATATATCTTCAAAACCAACAGCAACGATTGGCCTTTCTCCTTCTACCGCAGTTTTTTTTAAAAAATCTGGTTGAAAATAAATTCCCTGACGGATAAAAATTTCCTGGAGAATCATATTTTCTGTATAACTTCCTCCATTTTCTTCTCTCTCTTTCTCCTCTGCCGCATATAGTCTTCCTTGTTTCTTCCTTTGTTTACCAATTGTATTCAAAGAGATTTTTCCTTTCATGCTTTCATTTTTTTCTACATACTTATCTTCTATATTCTCTGTCATTTTAACAGTTCTGTTTATACCTGTATTCTCTTTCACATTTTCAAAGAAAGGATACACCACCTGCTGTGTTACAATAGCCCGTCCTGTATTTTCTGCAAAAATTTCTCCCTGTTTATATTCTTTATATGGTAACTTTAAACTTATAACAGCGAGCGGAACTTTTTCCCCTCTTTTCAAACGCACAATGTCCCCTTTTACAAGACTATTTACCTGCACACATTGAAATATATTTTCTCGTAAAACCACTACTTTAGTTTTATATATTTCTTCTTTCTTAAATAACACTTTACTATAACGAAATGTCTTTTCCACCTTCCCAAAAAGAAATACCATAAAAGACACAAACAACACTGTTTTTACTCTTTGATCAAATTGAAACAAAACACTTACCACACATAAATATAGAAAGAAAAAGAAAAGCAGATTCTGGCACTCCTGTTTTAAACACATAAACCAAATCCGCTTCTTCTCTTTCGTTATACTATTCCTAGAACTCCTCTTCCCACGCTGCTTCTGCCTCACTTTTGCCAGCGTAAGCCCCCTTTGTATATTTGTATCATACTTCAATTCTAAATATTCAATCGTTCTATCATCCTTTTTCTTCTCCAAATTCTTCTGGCTCCTGTCCATATTCATAGCAACCCTCCCGTTTTCTCTGTATACCGAGTGATATCCCCTTAAATGGGGAATCTTCTTGCTAGAAGAAGATAAAAATCTCCCTGTTTATAAAAAAACGTAACACACTATCTCAGATTGTCTTATTAAATATATGTTAGTTTACAAGAGAAATATGCCCTTCTATGGATTCTCTTTTTGGAGTTCGTCTCCTTTTATTCTTTTTCCAAAATCTGTCCCGTCCGATAAGCATGCAGCAGCTTCTCAAGGTCACTGATCTGCTCTTTCAACTGGCGGCCAGTTTCGGTATCTATCACTCTCTCACGCTGAGCAGAAACCTCACGGATAACGGTATCAGAATGTACGTCTATCTCTTTTTCGATAACGTCTTCTGTCGAAGTAAATGTCTCATGAGAAACAAGACGCAGACCTCTTGAATTATAGATAAGGGTGTAACCGGCAATTCCTGTCGTTCCGCGGTATGCTTTCGAAAAGCCACCATCAATGATCATGACTTTACCGTTACATTTGACAGGGGATTCACCCTCTTTTACGTGAACAGGCATATGCCCATTGATAATATGACCTTTTTCGATATCTACGCCAAATTCTTTGAGGATATTATTTACAACATCTTCTCTCTCTATCAGGCGGTAATAATGGTCTTTTCTCTCAATCTGCACTTCTTTATCGGCAATGAAATACCGCTCAAATGTCGCCATCTTTTCCTTGCCATAGACTGGGGAGTTCTCATTAGACCAGATATACCACATGATATCCTTTCCATATTCATGTTCTTCTCTGTTATCCTGCTCGTAATATCCCTTTCTTGCGTAGTACTCAAGCACATCATAAAGTTCTTTGCCAGAATACTGTTTGCTGCCAATCTTAACTTTACGGAAGTTTCCCTTCTCATCAAGCGGCACACAGCCATGATAGAGAAGATTGGAATTATAACAAAGATACAGACCGCCTTTATTAAATAGGAAACGGATATGTTCCTGTAACTTATCGCAGTTTAAAAAGTTCATGCAAAGGCGGTTCATCAAAGCTTCTTCTGCTTCGGAAAGTTCATATGGATTATTCGGGTCAATAGTAGGGAAGGATTTATCAAGAAGTTCATACTTCTTACCTTCTATCATAATGGTTCCTTCCTCGTAATCGATCTTATCAAGAAGGAGTCTTTTGTCCATATTAAACTCTGGCCTTCTCTTAATCACCTGTCCCTCTAACTTAAACTGAATAATAGCAATGGCTTTATGCATCTTCATATTGAGAGATACTTCTCTTAAATCAGAGTCTTCCTGTGCATGAACCCGGAAGCACTGACAAGGATCATTCGCATATGTTTCAATCGCAAAACTTGCGAGAGGGACAAGATTAATTCCATATCCGTCTTCTAATACATTAAGATTATTATATCTTGCTGAAAGACGAATGACATTGGCAATACAGGCTTTTTGACCAGAAGCCGCTCCCATCCATACCACATCATGGTTTCCCCACTGGAAGTCCACATTACTGTGTTCCATCAGGTGATCCATAATGATATGCGGGCCTGGGCCTCGGTCAAAAATATCTCCGATAACATGAAGCCGTGTGACAACTAACTTCTGAATAACCCCGGCAATGGCAACAATAAATTCTTTCGCTCTGTTTAAGCGGATAATCGTATCAAAGATTTCATTATAATATTCTTCTTTTTCTACAACACGGTTATTTTCACTCAAAAGCTCTTCAAGAATATAAGAAAAATCAGCCGGCAGACTCTTTCTAAGTTTTGATCTTGTATACTTGGCAGAGCTTTCCTTACATACCGCAATCAGGCGATGCAGGGATACCTTATACCAATCCTGAAAATCTTCTTCAGATAACTCTAACCGCATCCGCTCTACTTTCTGCTCTGGATAATAAATCAGAGCTGCCAGACTCTTTTTATCTCTGGCGCAGAGTGTATTACCAAAAACATCTTCTATCTTATTGCGAATGGCTCCTGAGCCAGTTTTTAAGATATGTAGAAATTGCTCGTACTCCCCATGTACATCAGAAACAAAATGTTCTGTCTCCTTTGGCAGATTTAGAATTGCCTGCAGATTGATAATCTCTGTACAGGCCTTTGCCACGCTTGGATACTGTGTTGCCAGACTCTGCAAAAACTTCAGGTTTAACTTTTCCATAATTAACCCCCTCTATGGAATTTTAACATTATATCGTTATTAAATATTTTTGCCTTATACTTTGTCTTTTGTATCTGTACTTCTTTACCGCATCTACCGTAAGTTGGACATACAGCTTGCAGGAATAATTTTCAAACACACTCTAGTTTCTACTTAATTCTCTTTCTGCTCTTCCGCAGCCGCTATCTCTCTCTTCTTCTGCTCAAGCTGAAGATAAGGACGCATCTCAATAAGCGGAGCTCCATTGTTACGGATATAGTCTTCTGTGATTGTAACTCGTCCGATATTATCATCCTTTGGAATTTCATACATAATATCAAGCATGAATTTCTCGATGATCGCGCGAAGTGCTCTCGCTCCAGTATCTTTTTCCATAGCCTTCTCCGCAATGGCTGTCAAAGCTCCATCTTCAAACTGCAAATCCACTTCATCTAATGCCAGAAGTTTCTGATACTGTTTTAATATTGCATTCTTAGGTTCTTTCAGAATATCAACCAGCATTTCCTTTGTCAAGGCATTTAATGTAAATATTATTGGTAATCTTCCAATAAATTCTGGAATCATTCCAAATTTACGGATATCTTCTACTGTAACATACTGCAACATGTTCTTTTCATGATCGTATTTGTCCTTAAGTTCTGCATGGAATCCGATAGAGGAATGCTGTGTCATTCTCTCTTTGATAATATCCTCTAATCCAGGGAATGCACCACCGCAGATAAAGAGAATATTTCTTGTATTCATTACAGCAGTCGGAACCATCGCATTTTTAGAGCTTGCACCTACCGGCACTTCTACCTCGCTGCCTTCTAACAGTTTTAAGAGTGCCTGCTGTACAGATTCTCCGCTTACATCACGGCTTGTCGTATTTTTCTTCTTTGCGATTTTATCAATCTCATCGATGAAAATAATTCCAGTCTCTGCTTTTTCTACATCATTATCGGCATTGGCAAGTAATTTAGAAAGCACACTTTCTACATCATCACCGATATAACCTGCCTCTGTAAGAGAAGTTGCATCACAGATTGCCAGAGGTACATTTAACAGTCTTGCTAATGTTTTTACAAGATGGGTCTTACCAGAACCTGTCGGTCCGATCATAAGCATATTAGACTTATCAATCTCGATTTCATCCATCGTATTTGTAATGACACGTTTATAATGGTTATATACGGCAACGGACATTACCTTTTTCGCATAATCCTGTCCGATAACATACTCGTCAAGCTGTGCCTTAATCTGATGTGGCGCAGGAATATTCTTTAAAGTAAGCTTTGGTTCTTCCTTCTTATTTTTCTTCTTTTTCTTTTTTGCCTTTTTTGTCTTTGGCTTCTGGTTAGACATCGTTCCTGATAACAGATCTCCAAGATTCATATCTTTTAAATTGTTAAAGTCCATGTTGGACAGGTCAAGGAACTGGATGCCATTTCCACCACCAAATCCAGAATTAAAGGAATCAAAAGACTTCTGCATACAGTCAGAACAGATGCTTAAACCTGTCGGCATATGGATGAGCTTTGCACCTTGTTCTTCTGTACGATGGCAGACACAGCAGGACTCAAACTTGTTTTTCGGAGTATCGTCTTCCTCGTCTCCGTCATCTTCAATCTCATAATCCTCTTCGTCAATTTCTTCTGCATCGTCTTCTACAATATCGTCCGGCTCCTTTTTTTCATTAAAAATAACCTGTGCAGGAGCTTCTGCAAATACCATTTCTTCCTGTTCCTGATTTATCGTATTTTCCTTTTTCATGTTTGTATCTCCTGTCATTACCTCTCCGTACTCCTGCCTTTTAAGATTGCCTCGCCAAGCAGCATATCTTCCGGAGTTGTAATTTTCATGTTTTCGTAACTTCCCTTTATCATGCGGACGCCACGGATTCCGTAAGTTTCCATCACCATTCCGTCATCGGTTACAGAATCATCCCCCGCTTCCATCATTTTCTGGTAAGCTTCTCTGATTTCTGCTGTCACAAAACACTGTGGTGTCTGAATCTGCCACATGGTGCTTCTCGGTGGGGTAGAAACTGCATAGCGATCCTCATCAACAATTTTTATCGTATCTTTTACCGGCATTCCCATAACACAGGACTTGTCTTTTTTCACCTGATCAATGCAAAATTCAATCAATTCCGACGTGATAAAAGCTCTAGCGCCATCATGAATTAAAACATATCCCTCTTCTGGCATGGAACACAATGCCTTATATACAGAGTCATAGCGTTCTGCACCCCCGGTAATGATGCCGCTGACTTTTTTATAATCATACTTATCTAAAATGTTTTCCTGTGCATATTCTATTTCTCCCGGAGCAACTACAAGAATAATATCATCTACAGAACTTTTCTCAAATGCTTCTAAAGCATAGGTGATAACCGGCCGGTCTAAGAGAGTCATATATTGCTTTTGTATTTCTGAATGCATTCGGCTTCCTTTTCCTGCCGCAAGAACAATCGCTGTTACTTTTTCTTTCATGTACTCCCTCCTGTTTTTCAAATCTTTACCGTTCTCCAATTTTTAAATTCGGCTTTGCATTTAAGTCCCAGCCATCACGAATACCTTTGATATACTCATAATATCCTGCCACACCGATCATCGCCGCATTATCTGTACAAAAAATTGGTGATGGATGATAGAATTCTATTCCATTTTTACGGCAGGCTTCTTCCATCTGCGCGCGAAGAGAAGAGTTTGAAGCAACGCCGCCTGCGATTGCTACCTTATTAATGCCAAGACGTTTTGCCGCTCCTACTGTATGTTCAGTAAGCACATCGGTAACGGACTGCTGGAAAGAAGCTGCCACATCGGCACGATTGACTTCCTCACCTTTCATCTGGCACTGATTTAAGTAATTTAATACGGCGGACTTTAAGCCACTGAAACTGAAATCATCCGGTGCATCAGTAATCTTTGCTCTTGGGAATGCAATTGCTTTTTTATTGCCTTCTTTGGCAAGCTTATCAATCTTTGGACCACCTGGATAACCAAGCCCGATTGCTCTTGCGACCTTATCAAATGCCTCTCCTGCCGCATCGTCTCTTGTTCTTCCGATAATCTCATATTCCCCGTAGCCTTTTACAAGTACAAGGTGAGAATGCCCGCCGGAAGCAACCATACATAAAAATGGTGGCTCTAATTCTTTATGTTCAATGTAGTTCGCACTGATATGTCCCTCGATATGATGCACACCAACTAACGGCTTCTTCGCTGCATAAGCAAGTGCTTTGGCTTCTGCAACGCCGACAAGTAAGGCACCAACTAATCCCGGACCATAAGTAACCGCGATAGCATCAATGTCTTCTAATGTGACATCTGCTTCTTTTAATGCCGTCTCAATTACAATATTTATTTTTTCTATATGTTTTCTTGATGCAATTTCCGGCACAACACCACCAAACATCGTATGCAGTTTAATCTGTGTGTAAATCGTATTTGATAAAACTTCCCTGCCGTTTTTTACAACGGCTGCTGCTGTCTCATCACAGGAAGTTTCAATTGCCAGAATCAATACATCTTTTTTCTGTTCTTCCATGTTTCCTATTCCTCCTCAAATAACAGAGTTGTACTTTTTCCGTCTTTTCCGGCACTGGCAGCGGCAAATATCTTTCTTACTTCTTCCATATATGGATCCGGTCTTACTAAAGACGGGCTGTAGTGCGTAAGCCACATTTCCTTCACACAAGCTTTCTTTGCCATTTCTGCTGCCTCATAAAATGTCATATGTTTATATTCGACTGCTTTCGCCTTCTTTTCCGGCTCGCCATACATTCCTTCGCAGATAAATAAATCGGCATCTTTTGCATGTTCCACAATGGAATCCGTTGGTCTGGTATCGGTTGTATAGGTGCATTTGATACCTTTTCTTGACGGTCCGAGAACCAGATCGCTTGTAAGTGTTCTGTCAGGCAGCTCGATTGTCTCTCCCTTTTGCAGGCGATTCCAGTACTGCATCTCTACGTTATTTTCTTTTGCCTTGTTCACATCAAACTTTCCGGCACGGTCAATCTCAATCGTATAGCCGTAGCAGGTGATATTGTGATTCACACGAAATGCAGTAATACGGCAGCCGCATACATCAAGCACTTCCTCTTTTTCCTTTAATTCATGAAAAACAATCGGAAACGGTAAGTCTGGTGCGATGACTCTTAATGAGTTTACTACACGCTCTAATCCTCTTGGTCCTACCATTAACAGCGGCTCGGTTCTCTGTGCATTTCCCAGTGTTAAAAGAAGCCCTGGCAGACCGCTGATATGATCGGCGTGATAATGGGTAAAACAGATGACTTCAATCGGCTTAAAACTCCAGCCTTTTTCCTTGATCGCCACCTGTGTTCCCTCGCCACAATCTATTAAAATACTGTTTCCATTGTATCTTGCCATCAATGATGTCAGTTTGCGGTATGGCAGCGGCATCATTCCTCCACAGCCAAGCAAACACAATTCCAGCATAACATCCCTCACTTTTCTATAGCAGTTCTGTCTGTTCCTCCACTTTTACAGGAAGTTTAAACTGCTTCGTCCATATATCATAACAGGATTCACACAGAAAAATACTGTGTATTTCCCCGTCTTTTTTTGAGAAGTATCCCCATTCCTTTTTGATGGAAAGGTAATCTTCTCTCTTAATATTGTCTGTTGTCTCTATCTTTTTCCCACAGGAATTACAGTAAATTTCATGTACTTTTTTATCCATTGTATCCTCCATTTTCAAAAATGTTTCAAAAACTTTTCTTCTAATTTTAATATCGTATCTCACCATAAATCTCATAGGCCATTTAACTATAGAAAGAATCGTTCTTAAAATAAAACTATTTTTGTAATTCTTCCGATACCATTATACAAAAAAATACGACAAAAAGTACTGGTAACTACTGGCATCCTTATGCCTCCCAGAGCATAAGTATTGCATCTTCCCGCGGATTATCGTAATAATTCTTTCTCTGTCCGACTTCTTTAAATCCGGCGTGTTCATACAAGGTAACCGCCGCTATATTGGAAGCACGGACTTCGAGATAAATTCTGTGCAGGTTCTGCTTTTTTGCCTCTTCTAATAACTGTTTTAACAGCTTTCTGGCAATTCCCTTTTTTCGGTGAGAAGGCAGTACCGCCACATTTGTAATGTCTGCTTCATCAAGCACCATTTTCATACCAACATAGCCGATTACCTCTTCTTCTTTTGCAAGGAAAGAACAATAGCCTTCGGTATGAAACATCTCTTTTAAACCTTCTACAGACCACGGAACAGAAAAACATTCTTTCATCAGAAGTCCTGTCTTTTCACAGTCTGCTTCGGTCATTGGGCAAATTTTCATTCTTCTAGCTTCTTTCCCTTTGCTTCAAGCTCCCGTTCTGCCTGTGACTTTCTTAAATAAATCGGCGCATGGTCGCTCGCTGGCTCTGCTTTGCCTTCTTCGTATAACTTCATGGCACGAATGGCAACCGCTCCGGCTCTCTGGCGACTTAAATGTGCCGGTGCGTAAGAATACTCTGCGTTACAAAGTTCCTCAATAATATCTTTATATACTGGAACGCCATCTCCTAAAAAAATAACTGGCTTACCAAGTTTTTGTCCAAGCTCGTTGCACTTTTTAATAATATCTTCAACCGGGCCTGCCTCCTGTGCGACAAGTTCTTCAAACTCTGTTCCACCTGCAAAATGATAGATTCCGGTATATACCTGCTGTCTTCTCGCATCCATCATCGGACAGATAATGGCATCTGTACCATAAAAGTTGCAGGCGATTCCTTCTAAAGTTGGAACGGAAATGATTGGCTTATTCAGTGCCAGTCCAAGTCCCTTTGCTGTTGCAGAACCAATACGAAGCCCTGTAAAAGAACCTGGCCCTGCCGCTACCGCAATGGCATCCATCTCAGAAAGTTCTGTCTGTGTCATTTTCACAATCTCATCAAGCATCGGTAAAAGTGTCTGTGAATGTGTTTTTTTATAATTTAATGTATACTCTGCAACAAGAGTCTCCCCGTCTAAAATGGCAACGGAGGCCACTAATCCAGAGCTGTCTAATGCAAGAAGTTTCATCTATCTTTGCACCTCCTCAACGGTAATCAGACGATAGTCAAATCCCTTGGATAAGTCTTTATCGATATGAATTTCTGTATACTGTGCCGGGAGAAGTTCCTCTATCAGGTTCGCCCACTCGATAAAGCAGACGCCCTCTCCCTCGATATATTCTTCAAAACCAATTTCGTACATTTCTTCCGGGTCACTGATGCGGTACACATCAAAGTGATAAAATGGAAGTCTTCCCTCATCGTATACCTGTAAAATAGTAAAGGTCGGACTGCTGACTGGTTCTTTGATTCCAAGTCCTGCCGCAAATCCTTTTGTAAATACGGTTTTTCCGACTCCCAAATCACCGTAAAGGCAGTAAACCTGACCTGCTGCTGCCTTTTCTCCGCATTGTTTTCCCAGTGCAAATGTCTCTTCTGCGCTGTTACTTTCTATTTTCATGTTTACCTCTTTTTATCTATCTTGTCCTCACAGAGTTTTCTTTCTCTCATATTTGCAATTGTTCTTTCATCATCTCATAAAACCAATCACAGAAAGCCTTCGAAAGGACATGATTCTTTATTTGTCTTTGACTTTTTTGCTTATCTATTTTATTTGTCTCTTATCTGTTTTTCATTTCTTCAATAAAGTTTAAAATATCTGCCCGCTGTGCTCCCATTGCCTCTGTAGGAATCAGGAAAGCATTATTCTTTCCGGTATAAATAACCGCAACGGATTTATAGAAAATTATCTTTGTTACTTTCTTCCACTCCACATCAATCGCATTTTCTGATAATTCCAGATGTAAGCCCCACTCGTCAAGCATGTAATGGAATGTCTGCTCATAGATTGGATTTAACTTCCTTGCATTCTTGGCACGAAGATATGTCGTAAATGGAATCCAGATCAGAATAAATAAGGAACAGATTAATGGCATAGCAATATTACCCTGTTTTTTAACGATAACGGCAATCGGCCATGCAATTGCTAAAACAGTGACAAGAATCATCAAAGGCTGACGATACGTATGCCCAAAAAGGAAGGTATTCAGTGCCGACTGTGTAATGTCTGCATCAATGCGATAATGCTTCCCCTGTGGCTCCATCATCACTTTTTTTTCTAATTCCTCTGGCTGCTTTTCTTCTTCATTATCGGAAACTGCCGCTGACATATTTATAGAAGTTTCTAAGTCATCTGCACCGGGTGTTCCTGCCTTTTCCGCATCACTGACACTGTGATTTCCAGCCGCTCCGGTAGTTTCTGTTTCTAATTCTTCCTCTCCGGCCCCAGCTGGTCTGTCGAGTTCTGCAAGATTCATCTTGCTTATTTCTTCAAAACTCTTCACGTTTTGTCCCTCCTATTGTGACCACAGCCTTACTTGTTGTGGTCAATCTTCATCGTAAGCTGGATTCTCTTTTTGTTTAAATCCACGCTCATTACCTGCACATCTATAATATCTCCCACACTGACTACTTCAAGCGGATGCTTAATGTAACGATCTGTCATCTGTGAAATGTGTACTAAACCATCCTGATGCACGCCAATATCTACAAAGGCACCGAAATCAATAACATTGCGGACCGTTCCTTTTAAGACCATGCCTTCTTTTAAGTCTTTCATCTCAAGGACATCTGTTCTAAGTACCGGCTTTGGCATTTCACTACGTGGATCTCTTCCTGGCTTTTCTAATTCTTCTATAATATCGTGAAGTGTCATCTCACCAATGCCAAGATTTTCTGCCAATTCTTTTTCATCTTTAATCTGAGAATTAAGAGAGCTAAGACCACCGCCACGGATGCTTTCTGATGTGTAGCCTAAATCATTTAATAACTTTGTCGCTGCCTCGTAGGACTCTGGATGTACGCTTGTATTATCAAGTGGTTCTTCTCCACCAGGGATTCTTAAGAAACCTGCACACTGTAAAAATGCTTTTGGTCCAAGCTTTGGCACTTTTAAGAGTTCTTTTCTGGTATGGAAACGCCCATTTTCCTCACGGTAAGCAACAATATTTTTCGCAACTGCCTTGCTGATTCCGGCAATGTAAGAAAGCAATGGGGCGGAAGCAGTATTTAAGTCAACACCGACTTTATTTACACAGTCCTCAACAACACCATTTAACGCTTCTTCTAATCGCTTCTGGTTCATATCATGCTGATACTGTCCAACACCAATTGCTTTTGGCTCAATCTTTACAAGCTCTGCCAGCGGGTCCTGCAATCTTCGGGCGATAGAGGCCGCACTTCTTTGTCCTACATCAAATTCCGGGAACTCTTCGGTTGCGAGCTTACTTGCAGAATAAACAGATGCGCCTGCTTCATTTACAATAACGTAAGCAACCTGTTCTGGTATTTCCCTGATCAGTTCTGTGATAACCTGTTCTGATTCACGGCAGGCAGTACCATTTCCCACACTGATTACAGAAACATTGTATTTCTTAATCATATCATGTACCGTTTTCTTGGCCTGTTCTACCTTACACTGTGGTGCAGTTGGGTATACAACAACGGTATCTAACACCTTACCCGTAGGATCTACCACAGCAAGTTTACATCCAGTACGGAATGCAGGGTCCCATCCTAAAACTGTTCTTCCTTCCATTGGCGGCTGCATGAGAAGCTGTGTTAAATTCTTTCCAAAGACAGTAATGGCACCTTCCTGTGCTTTTTCTGTAATTTCACTTCGAATATCTCTTTCGATGGATGGGGCAATGAGTCGATTGTATGCATCAAGTATCGCTTCTTCCATGAGTGCTTTTGTATTTAGATTATCCTTCACCATTGTTTTATTTAATGCATTGACAATCTGCACATCTGGTGCCTCTACCTTAACAGTAAGGAACTTTTCTTTTTCTCCACGGTTAATCGCAAGAACCCGATATCCCGTAACTTTAGAAAGTGGCTCTCTGAAATCGTAATACATTTCGTATACAGATTCTGCTTTCTCATCTTTTGCTTTTACAACAAGACTTCCCTGTTTCATCGTACAGTTACGGATGCTTTTACGATAATCTGCCATATCTGCAATCATTTCCGCAATGATATCCTTGGCTCCGGCAATCGCTTCTTTTGCGTTTGCCACACCTTTTTCTGCGTTCACAAAGGCTGCTGCTTCTTCTTCCATGCTTTTTGTTGTCTTCTGTAAAAGAAGAATATTAGCCAATGGCTCTAAGCCCTTTTCCTTCGCTTTTGTCGCTCTTGTCTGCTTTTTCGGGCGATATGGGCGGTATAAGTCATCTACTGCTACCAGAGTTTCTGCTGAGAGAATCTTTTTCTTTAAATCTTCTGTCATCTTACCCTGATCTGTAATCGCATTGATTACCTGCTCTTTTTTCTCCTCTAAGTTGCGAAGATAGAGAAGGCGTTCATGTAAATTACGGAGTGTCTCGTCATTAAGAGCTCCTGTCATTTCTTTACGGTATCTGGCAATAAACGGAATCGTATTGCCCTCATCAATAAGCTGTACTGCTGCTTTCGCCTGTTCTTCTTTAATCGCAAGTTCCTGCGCCAGTTTTTTTATAATATCCATTATTCTGTCTGCTCCTTATGTCTGTAATTTTCATTTTAAGCCTTCTTTGGGGTTGTGATCCAGCGAAGGTATGCATTCATAAATGCATCCAGGTTGCCGTCCATCACGCTCTGCACATTACCGGTCTCTTCTCCGGTTCTGTGGTCTTTTACCATAGTATATGGCTGCATAACGTAGGAACGAATCTGGTTACCCCAGCCATTATCGGACACTTCACCACGGATATCTGATAATTTTTCCCGGTTTTCCTGCTCCTTAATCAGATACAGCTTTGCCTTTAACATCTGCATTGCCTTATCCTTGTTCTTGTGCTGGGAACGCTCATTCTGGCACTGTACGACAACACCAGTAGGAATATGGGTAATACGGATAGCCGAATCCGTCTTGTTAATGTGCTGTCCACCTGCTCCACTGGCACGGTAGGTATCAATACGGATATCTTCATCAGCAATCTCTACTGATAAATCTTCTTCAATATCCGGCATAACATCACAGGATGCAAAAGAAGTCTGTCTCTTTCCTGCTGCATTAAATGGGGAAATTCTCACAAGACGGTGTACTCCTCTCTCAGACTTTAAGTATCCGTAAGCATTCTCCCCATTTACTTCAAATGTAATGGATTTGATTCCTGCCTCATCTCCATCGAGATAATCAAGAACTTCTGTCTTAAAGCCGTGACTATCCGCCCATTTGCTATACATTCGGTAAAGCATTCCTGCCCAGTCACAGGATTCCGTTCCTCCTGCACCTGCATGAAGGGTAACAATCGCATTATTTTTATCATACTCACCAGATAAAAGTGTCTGAATCTTTAAATTATCAAATTCTATCTCAAATTCTCCAAGTAATTCTTCAATATCTGGAATCACACTGGCATCATTTTCTTCATTACCAAGTTCAATCATGGTAGAAACATCATCCAGCGTTAATTCTAATGCATGATAGGCAGAAACGGTATCTTTGAGATTTTTAACTTTTCTGGTAACTTCCTGTGCCTTGTCCGGGTCATTCCAGAACCCCTCTTCCCGCATTTCACTTTCTAATTCTTTAATCTGCTCATGCTTATGAGAAAGTGCCAGAGAAACGCCAAGCTCTTTCATCGGCTCTTTATATTGATTTACCGTAAATTTGTATTGTTCTAATTCAACCAATTATAAAACCCTCTCTATTATATAAAATGTAGACAAAATATAAAAACCTGCAATCATTCAGTATAACTTCTCAAGGACGTTTATTCATCCTGAAATCTTTTAGAACGATTACCTGTAGTTATCTGTATATTTGAATAGTTCCATGTATATGATAAAGAAAGGCACAGTGCCTATTCCTTCGCAGGTGCATTCTCTGCATCTGCTGCAAAATATTCACTGTGCAAAACTTTTCCTGCGCGGAGCGCGTTTTAAAAATGTCTTTCCAAGCACACACTAATTTGCAAATCTTCCGCAGCAGTTTTTATATTTCTTTCCGCTGCCGCATGGACATGGTGCATTACGTCCGATTTTTGCTTCTTTTCTGCGGTAAGGTCCTCTTTCCACAAGCTCATCCTTGTTTGTACCTGTTGCTCTTGCAACCTGTTTTCTCTCAACCTTCTGCTCAATCTGAACGTGCATTAATGCACCAACAGTATCGTGACGAATGTTCTTTGTCATCTCCTCAAACATATCGTATCCAAGGAATTTATACTGAACAACTGGGTCTTTCTGTGCGTAGGACTGAAGTCCGATACTCTCACGGAGCTGATCCATATCATCAATGTGGTTCATCCACTTACTGTCAATAACTTTAAGAAGGATAACCCTCTCTACCTCACGGATACCATCGTTAAAGATTGCTGCATCTTCTTCACCAAGTTCTACACCTTCCTCTGGCACATTAACTTTGGCAAATTCGTTGAAGTCTTTTTCTTTCTTATGGTAAACCTTCATTGCTTCATCCTGCAGACGAGAGATCAGAGCTTCTTTGTCGTTCTTCTCTTTTTCTTCATCTGTAAGAGTGATTGGCTCTAATGGAATCTTTCTTCTTAAAGACTCGTTCAGTTCTACAAGATTTAACTCTTTTAATGGCTGCTCGCCTGCGACCATGTTCACATCGTCAGCAACAACGTCTTTAATCATCTTGTAAACAACATCACGCATGCTCTCACCATTCAATACACGGCGTCTTTCTGCGTAAATAACCTCTCTCTGATCATTGTTCACCTGGTCATAATCGAGAAGATTACGACGGATACCGAAGTTGTTGTTCTCAATCTTCTTCTGTGCCTTTTCAATCTGTTTTGTGATTGTCTTATGCTGAATCTCTTCACCTTCCGGAATCTTTAATGCCTTATAGACACCCATCATTCTCTCAGAACCGAACAGACGCATTAAATCATCTTCAAGAGATAAGTAGAACTTAGATTCACCTGGGTCACCCTGACGACCGGCACGACCACGTAACTGGTTATCAATTCGTCTACTCTCATGTCTTTCTGTACCGATAATCTTTAAACCGCCAAGTTCTGCAACACCATCTTCAAGCTTGATGTCGGTACCACGGCCAGCCATGTTTGTTGCGATTGTAACAGCTCCTCTTTCACCGGCATGGGAAACAATCTCCGCCTCTAATTCATGGAACTTCGCATTCAGTACATTATGCTTGATTCCCCTCTTGCTTAAGAGTTCGCTTACTTCTTCAGATGTATCGATATTAATGGTACCAACCAAGACTGGCTGCCCCTTCTTGTGGGATTCTACAATATCATTGATAACAGCATTTAACTTTTCTTTCTTTGTCATGTAGATGGCATCTTCATGATCCACACGAATCATTGGCTTATTTGTAGGAATCTCAACTACGTCCATTCCATAAATATCCATGAACTCCTTGTCCTCTGTCATGGCTGTACCAGTCATACCGGCTTTCTTCTTATACTTATTAAAGAAGTTCTGGAATGTGATCGTAGCAAGTGTCTTAGACTCTCTGTTAACCTTTACATGTTCCTTTGCCTCGATTGCCTGATGTAAACCATCAGAATAACGACGGCCTGGCATGATACGTCCGGTAAACTCATCAACGATAAGCACTTCGTTATCTTTTACTACGTAATCTCTGTCACGGAACATAAGATTATGTGCACGAAGAGCAAGGATAATGTTATGCTGAATCTCTAAGTTCTCTGCATCTGCAAGGTTCTTAATGTGGAAGAACTGTTCTACTTTCTTCACACCTTCTGTCGTAAGCATAACCTGCTTATCTTTCTCGTTAACGAGGAAGTCTCCATCTTCTTCGATATCAATACCCATGATGGCATCAATCTTAGAAAGTTCACCATCAGAAGTACCACGCTGCATCTGTCTTGCAAGTACGTCACATGCTTTGTAAAGGTCTGTGGACTTACCACTCTGACCGGAAATGATAAGCGGGGTTCTTGCCTCATCAATCAATACGGAATCGACCTCATCGACAATGGCATAATTCAGTTCTCTCTGTACAAGATCCTTCTTGTAAATAACCATGTTGTCACGAAGATAATCGAAACCTAATTCATTATTAGTAATATAAGTAATATCACAGTTATAAGCTGCCTGGCGTTCTGCATTATCATAGCTATTTAAGATAACACCAACACTTAAACCTAAGAACTGGTGAACCTGTCCCATCCAGTTTGCATCACGCTTTGCTAAGTAATCGTTAACTGTAACGATGTGAACGCCCTTTCCTTCAAGAGCATTCAAGTATGCTGGAAGTGTAGAAACTAATGTCTTACCTTCACCAGTCTTCATCTCAGCGATACGTCCCTGGTGCAGAATAATACCACCCATAAGCTGTACACGATAGTGTTTCAGGTGGATGGTACGGTCTGCTGCCTCTCTTACTACAGCAAACGCTTCTACTAAAAGGTCATCGAGTGTTTCGCCTGCTGCCAGACGGTCTTTAAATTCCTGTGTCTTTGCACGAAGCTCTTCATCGCTTAATGCCTGCATCTTCTCGTCAAGAGCTTCGATGGCATCTACATACTTTTCGATTCTCTTGATCTCTTTTTCACTTTTATTTCCAAAAAGTTTATCAACTAAACCCATATTTACCTCCTATATGGTATGATTATCTTAATAGATACTGTACGCTCATTTTAAACATACAGCTTATATTGTAACATTGATAGAAGCTCTTTTCAAGCTTTAATCCCCTTAATATACATTAATATACAGAATAATATGCAGAAAAAGGAAAGGCAGATAGAAAATATCTGCCTTCTTCCTTCGTTAATAATTCCATGTATTTCTTCAATAGTATCTCATATCCAGAATCTAAAAAATACATTCCCTTATCCTGTCGAATCTTAATAATGGAACTGTCTTGCGACATACCCGGCAATTAAGCACCAGGAATTTCCGCTTAATTTTCTAAAATTCTGGTTCAATCAGACCATATGTTTTGTCTTTCCTCTTATAAACAACATTCACTTCGAAAGTCTCTGCATTACGGAATACGAAGAAATTATGTCCTAACAGTTCCATCTGTACGCAGGCTTCTTCAACATCCATCGGCTTGATTGCAAATCTCTTACTCTTTGTGATAGTTACTGTCTCATGATTGTCCACATCTTCTTCCATGAACTCATCATTAAACTTTAACTCTCCCTTTCCGTACTTGGAAATCTTTGTTTTATACTTACGAATCATGCGTTCGAGTAAATCAACTGCCATATCAATAGAAACATACATATCTGTGCTGTTAGGTTCTACTCTTAAAATAGTTCCCTTCATAGGAATCGTAGCTTCTACGATCTGGTTATCTTTCTGCACGCTTAATGTGACCTGAACTTCTGTCTCTGGTGTGAAGAACTTCTCCAGCTTACTGAACTTATCGTGTACAGCCTGCTTTAATCCTTCTGTTACCTCCAGATTTTTGCCGTAAATAATGTAACGCATACGATCACACTCCTTTTTCTTATATTACAATTATTATACCAACAATTCTGCATTCTGGCAATGTATTATTTTAAAAAATCGCACAAAACAGATGTTTTATATTGACGATGTTTTTCCATTCTTTCCCTTTGTTTTTCCACTGTGGATAATGTGGATAACTTAGTGGATAAGTCTGTTTATCGACATTTTTCAGCTTTTTCTCCCGTGGATAACTGTATTTTCTTATCCACCTGCATTTTTTACCCTTCTATTGTTTGTAAATTTATGTATATTTCATTGTCTATTCTGCACAATTCCCGGCCATATTCTGCTCTTCCCTCTGTTTCTCTCTATTTTCTGAAAATATTTTTTATTATCCGATAACTTCGTGCTTATTCTCACTTTTTATGCTTCTTTTACTTTTCTTTTTGCAGTTCCTTTTCTCTGTTTTTGGAGAAATAATATATAAAATCATGCCGTTCTAAACTTTTGCAATAACTTTCTATTTTTTCTCTATCTTTTGAATAATAGACAGAATCATACCTGCCTGAAGCTTCAGAATAACCCTCCCTTTTCCCCTATTTTTTTCGAAGCAACAGACAAAATACTCCTGCAAATATGCCAAAATCACTGAGATTAAATACCAGCTCACTAATCTTTTTTACTGGAAATTTAGGAAAACGTACATAGTCCGTTACCGAACCCTTTTTCATCCTGTCTATAAAATTACTGATACCTCCTCCAAGAAGTAACGCATAGCCGATTCCTGTCATTGTAGTCTTTCCTTTTTGTCGTTCCTTTCCTAACGCTAACGCACAAAAGCAGAGCATGGCGGCAGATATTATTTTTAATATTTTTGGATGTTTCGCCATGATGCCACTTGCCGCCCCCTTATTCTCTAACAATTCAATCGTTGGAGATAAATACTCTCTCCAATTCCCTTCTCCAATATTTTTCCCATCATTTTTCTCTTTATTATTTCTCCTCTGTTTCAATTCTGCTTTATTTTGTTCTTTCTTTCTAAACAAATTTTCCTTTACCTTTTGCTTTCCTACTTCCTTTCTTACTCCAAATCCATTACCTTTTGTCCGTACTTCCCGATGTTTTCCCTGAAATAAACTTTTAAAATATTCTTTTAATATCTTATCTGCCACAATTATTGATGCTATGATCATGAAATATATCACTTTGGTTCCTCCTTTGCATATGTTAAATTATACCTCGCGAAAAAAGGAATGAACAGCTTTGCCACAAACAAAACCTTTTCTGTCCGTCCGCAGTCTTTCACACACTTACCATACAAATAGTGGTGAAACACCGGCATTAAGAGACATTCATTTTGACCTTTTCCCTGGTGAATTTGCAGCAATTGTAGGCCCATCCGGCTGTGGAAAATCTACACTTTTAGAGCTGATTGCCGGACTGATTCCCATTGAAACCGGCAGTCTCCTCTATCCAGCCTGTAATAAAACACCCGCTATCGGCTACATGCTGCAAAAAGACCATTTATTAGAGCATAGAACTATATATAAAAATATCATTTTAGGTCTTGAAATACAACACCGGCTTACCGAAAAAAATCTCGAATATGTACAAAAACTGATGCGTCAATATGGAATTGCTGACTTTGCATCCTCCTATCCAAGAGAACTTTCCGGAGGTATGCGCCAGCGAGCTGCTCTAATTCGAACTCTCGCCTTAAAACCAGAGTTTCTTCTCCTTGATGAACCTTTCAGTGCGCTAGATTACCAGACCCGCCTTGATGTATCCGATGACATCGCAAAAATTATCCGTCAAAGCGGCGTTACCACGCTGCTTGTCACGCATGATTTATCCGAAGCCATCAGTATCGCTGACCGTATTATCGTTCTCGGAAAACGTCCAGGCCACATTCGTAAGATTGTCACAATTGACTTTAAAACAAACAAAAAACTTTCTTCAAAAGAAGCACGCATCCACCCAAAGTTTCAGGAGTATTTTAACCAGATATGGAAGGAGTTAAAAGCCGATGAATGAAATTTCAAAAGAACAGCTTCTATATATGAAAAGAACAAGACAACATAAGCAGTTTGTCCTGTTCTTTCAGCTTTTTTTATTTATATTTTTTATTATTCTCTGGGAAATCACTTCTCGTGCCGGAATAATCAATGCGTTCATCTTTAGCAGCCCTTCACGAATGCTTGCTTCTGGCAAAGAACTTCTTCTTAACGGCCAGCTTTTAAAACACTTAGGAATCACTCTTGCAGAAACTTTTGCAAGCTTTTTTCTCGTTACCGCAGTAAGTCTTTTCACTGCCATTCTCCTTTGGTGGAACAATACGCTAAGTGAGATATTAGAGCCTTACTTTGTCATCTTAAACAGCCTGCCAAAATCCGCTATGGCTCCTATCTTTATCGTATGGCTTGGCAACAATATGAAAACAATTATTGTAACAGCGATATCCGTTGCCATATTCGGAAGTATCTTAAACCTTTTTACAAGCTTTATGTCTACCGACCCGGATAAATTAAAGCTGATCCGAACACTTCATGGCAGTCAGGCAGACTGCCTGACGAAAGTGATCTTGCCGATGAACCTGCCAACGATTTTAAGCATTCTGAAAGTTGATATTGGCCTTTGCCTAATCGGTGTTGTTATTGGAGAATTTCTCGCCGCCAAAGAAGGTCTTGGCTATCTTATCATATATGGATCACAGGTTTTTAAAATGGACTGGGTGATGCTCTCTATTGTATTGCTTTGCCTGATTGCAGCGTTATTGTATGGAGTTCTTAATCGCTTGGAAAAACACTTTAAGAACTTCTGAGTTGCCGCAGGCAAGGGAGACGCTGCTGAGAAGAATAGTAGCCGAATTGCCAGAAGAATTATCAACAAGAATCCCTAAAAAATTTATTGATTTTGTTCCGTTGTGCTAAACGCTCCATTTTGCACAACGGAACAAAATCAACAAATTTTTTAGGGGTTCTTTTCCACATTTTTTGAGCAATCCGATAGAATATCTATATCTACAGCGGCCGCCTATTTCTAATACAACAAATTAGATTTACCAAGTATCAGAACTTTTCTCCTTTCGAAGGCAAATATAGTATATGGACGATAAGCTATTTTTTCAAACTTTCTAACCTAAATCAACCTTCAAGTCTCCTTCTTTAATCCAGCCTTTCTTTCGCATGAACTTTCCAATCGCCCAGCTTAAAACGACAGGGAGTATAAAGCAGACTAAAATCATGCCGACCCAGTCAAAGGCTCCAGGGGCATATTCCTTTGGCATATTTGACCAGCCTGTGATGATTCCGATCGGACCTACTAAACCGGCAGTTCCCATACCGGAAGAAATCGCTGCTCCGTTATTACGAAGCTGAAAAATACAGGTTGCAACGGGGCCTAAGATTGCAGAAGTAAGTACTGGCGGTATCCATAAAACAGGTTTACGCATCAGGTTTGGCACCTGTAGCATGGATGTTCCAAGCCCCTGTGCTACAAGCCCTCCTACTCCGTTATCCGGGTAGCTAATTACAGCAAATCCAAGCATGTTACAGCAGCAGCCTACTGTTGCTGCTCCTCCTGCAAGCGCAAGACCATTCCACACTTCCATAGAAATACTGCCATCTAATACTCCCGCAATGACAGCACCGCCGCTAATACCAACTGCCGCACAGATTGCCGCAGAACTAATCGGCAGAGTGAGGACAACACCAACGACAACAGAAATAATGATTCCCATGAAGAATGGCTGTAAATTCGTTGCCCATCCGATAAATGTTCCAAGCGAGTCACAAATTGTCTTAAAAATCGGTGCCAGTACCATCGCACATCCTACACCAACAATAATCGTTACCGCCGGAGTTACTAAAATATCAATCTTCGTCTCTTTAGAGACAAGTTTTCCTGCCTCGCAGGCAAGAATCGCTACAAATAATACAGCCAGCGGCCCACCGGATCCGCCTAAAGTATTCGTTGCCTGACCGACCGCACATAAAGAAAACAGTACCAGTGGAGGTGCATCTAACGCATAACCAATCGCTGCCGCCATCGCAACACCGGTTACCATCGTTGCATAGTTACCAATCTGCCATAAAATCCAGCAGAACCGATTCAGCATACTAAGTCCGGCAACCTTCGCTGCCAATTCTCCTGTATCTGTAATCGCTGCCAGCGCTGCCATCAGGCCAGTTGTTCCGACATTCTCTGCCAGTGTCTTAATAATCGTTCCAATTAAGAGAGACGCAAATAATCCAAGAGCCATCGCTCCCATCGCATCAATCGCATATCTCTTAAAAGAAATCTCTACATTCTTTTTTTGTAGAAAGCTCTTCTTTCCCGCACTTTGTGCTGTGTTGTTTTGATTCTTCATCTTTCCTGTCTCTTTCTCTTTCATTCTAACTATTTAAAATTTATTTTTCTGTGAACTACCAGATTGTGATTTAAATAGTCTTTTTCATTCTATAATAATCTTGTCCAAAATGCAATCTATTTAAGTAAATTTTTTACAATTTTTATTTCTCTTACATCTTTTTTCTATCTTCCATATAATATTTTTCTATATTTCGGAATAAATACTATATGGTATTGGCATTTCCATCTTGTATGTGATAAACTTTTATTGTCCATTTGGACCGCCTCCTATTCTTATCTTGAGTTTGGCTTGCGACACCATTCTCATTGTAGCATAGGAGACTTTTTTATTGTATCCTTTACGTTTCCACTTACTCTATTTTCCCCAGCATAGCTGGTGGATTAGACTTTTCATTCATTCTCCTAACCCTAAAAATTAGGAATATAGGGATTGAGTTTTCATTTAAATATGTTACATTATAATTAAAATAGCTGTATAGCTACAAAGGCAGAATGTTTGTAGCAATCTGTCTAAAACTTTTACAGTAAAAGGAGAGGAAAAAAATGGACGAAGAAAGAAGAGAGCATTCGAATTGGGATGACAAAACGATTCCGTTAGAGGAGAATCATACCGTTCCACTTAGCGAAAAGAGAGAGTTTTCAAATCAAGTTAGAAGACCTAAGTTGAAACATCCAAAGAAATCGAACTCTCAATCGCCGTATGAACAATCACAACATTCCCAATCAGACGGAAACGCAAATCCTTACAGTCAAAATCCGTATCAACAAGGTGGATATACTCCGTCTGGAAATAATAATAATCCGTATCAGCAACATACACCAAATTCTTATGGACGGCAACCTTATCAACAGGCAGGACAAAACCCTTATAGTAACCAGCCTTACCAACAAGGGAATCCTAATCCTTATGGTCAACAGCCTTACCAGCAGGGAAATCCTAACCTTTACGGTCAACAGCCTTACCAGCAGGGAAATCCTAATCCTTACAGTCGGCAGCCTTACCAGCAGGAAAATCCTAATCCTTATAATCATCAGCCTTACCAACAGGGAGGACAAGTACCATATAACCAGCAACCTTATACACAACCACCAGAAAAGAAACATTCAAAAATGCCCTTTATCATTGCTGGAGCATTCGTCGCGGTATTGTTCTTAGGCGGCCTAGCAATTGGGTTATTTTCTTCAAATAAAAGTAAACCTCAAGCTAGTAAAGAAAGCAGCCAAAAAGCTGATCAGGGGGATTCTTCCAAAATTCTGGTACAAGATAACACTTTCGATACTGTAGTGACAGCCAAAAGTAAAGACATTGATAACATTAAACTTTTTAAAGAACCCGGCAAAAAGAAAAAAGCTGGAAAAGTGCAAGAAGGCGTTCCTTGTGCTCTGTTACAAGAAAAAACAGTAGACGGAGAAAAATGGGCAAACATTGATTTTTGCAATCGCCAGGGATGGTGCCGTATGGACAAGCTTCGAACAATTTCTGGAGATGTTGACTATTTTTATGTAAAAGAAAATAGCGAGAATATCGTTTTTGTAAATGAACAAGCTATCAAATTACATACGGGAGCCGGACAAGATACATCCATTGCAGCCACAGATGTTAAGTACGGAACCGAACTGAATATATCCAAAGTTGAAGATGGCTGGGGACGAACAACTTATCAAAATAAGGAATGCTGGATTGATATGAATGTTGTTGGATTCTACGCATCCGAATACTGGCAGGTAGAAAGATGCGATGGAAGTACAAATGGTATTAAACTTCGTAAATCATCCACGGAAGATAGCGAGCAACTTACAACCGTTCCATTATGTACAAAATTTCAATCTTCTGAATCCAGAAACGGATGGGCGAAATTTACCTATGGTGGCAAAACCGGTTGGATGAAACTCCACTATGCAACACCTTGCGGAAGCAGCAAAGGACTCAGTTTTACAGAGGATAAGACCGCATCCACAACAGAAACAAAAGCAACAGTAAAAACAGTAGCTAAATCTACAGAAAGTAAAAAGGCCGAACCAAAAGCAACTTTTGGATATGAAGTATCACCGATTGCAGGAAACTGTTATATACCAGACAGAAAAGAATATATGGTAATATCGAATGTTACAGATAGTCAATTCGATTTTGAAATATATGACGTAGAAGGTCTATGTTTTAAACATCATACAGCAGTAGCAATTTCAGAAGATACCGCACGTTATTACGGAGATAAATATACTCTTACATTTGGCCTTGATACACAGGGAATCAGTGTCGATGGATGTGATGATATTATTGGATCTGATGCATTCTTTATTTATGAAGAATGGTTGGATGATGGAGAAAATTAATATCAGCACCCTTAACTAGAGCGTGTTAGAGAAGTTATTTCTTCTACAAATTTATTTTGTAAGCAACAATTATAGTAATTCGGTAAAACATTCTCAATTTTTATAGTAATGCTCTATAACATTACTTATAAATCCAAAATCAAAAAAGAAATCTATCACACGATATCTTACAGAAAGAGATATGCCTAAACATAGCTTTCACAAATAATATGACATCGTGTAATAGATTTCTTTTTTGATTTCTTATATTATTTAATTATTATCTAGTTCCTATATTATCAATATACTATCTAACTTAACACGGTGACAGCTGCTTCCATTTACTGATCAAATGACCAGCTTCCATCATCGTTCTGTGTTCCGCCAATAACATCCTGTCCATCTACAGATACTAATACATCTGTGCTGCTGACATTATCACCACTTACGGAAAAATCATAATATTCTTTATCTCCCACTGTAACTTGCTTCTTGTAAGAATATTCTGCATCTTCTCCATAATAATCTTTTGCCTGGCTTAATGCGTCATCCTGTGAGATTCCTTCTGTACTGTCGGTAGAATCTGTAGCATCCGTGCTGTCTGTAGATGAATTAGCATCTGTGCTGTCTCCATTCTCGGATGTACTGTCTGTACTCGCTTCTTCACTTTCAGAAGATGTACTCTGATTCTCAGAATCTGTCTCTCCAATCTGTCTGATTGCTGTAGCAGAATAGGCAAAGCAGTTATCATCACCATCAAAAGAAGATGCGGTGATCGTCACTTCATATGTTCCTTTTACTTCATCTGTATCTTTATCTCGAAGCTGTGATGTGATGATATAATCGCTTCCATCTTTCACACAGTTTGTAATATATGGAACAAGACTGCTTACCTCTCCTTTTAAGAAGCCATACATCTGCTTGCCATCATCATATGTCGCATATTTATCACCATCAGGAATTTCCGGGAATTCCATGTTGCCCATTCCATATGCATTATAAAGAGCAGATGCATACATATTTGATGTGTTCTCTTTAAGATAATAGTAGGAATCCATCTCAATTCCATCTCCGTAAGCAGATTCATTCTCCATTAAGGAAGTGAGTGCTGCCATAGAAAACCAGAAAGAATCCGACTTTTCTTCACTGGCACCATTTGCATAGTATGGATAACCTTTCGAATAATTCTGTAACATCAGAGCCTCAATTGGATAAATCATATTTTCAAAATTATCTGGAAGCTCTACACCAGAAGCAACGTAATCTGCTGTCGTATCATCCTTTGCGGCCTCTGTTGTTGCCTCTGATGCCTGTTCTGCCTTAGAAACGCTGTTTTTCTCTGCACTTTTGCTTGTAGAACATGCACTTACACTCATAACCATCATTCCAGCAAGAGTTACTGCACATAATCTTTTCAGTTTATTCTTAAACATAATTCCTTCCTTTCTGTTTCGCCGGTGTATGTTCTCATCTATGCCACTTTTTATTGACTATATCTGCATCCACCGCAAAACATGAACTTCTCTTAAACTTTTTCCAAAGTATTTTCATCAAAATAATAGCCCATTTGAAAATAATTGTAAAGAAATTTCTTTTTGCTTTCTTTCCTGGCTTTTGCAGGTTATTTTTTATATTATTGGAAATTTACCTTCTTTTCAAAGAAGATTTCTATTTGTTTTCGCGTTGCTTTCAGAGAACCCTGTGCAAAAAATGGTTTTCCACCTCCTCGTCCGTTCAGTTCTTTATTCACCTGCTTTACAAGTTCCCGGACATCTCCTTCTCTCTGTCCAATGGCATATTTATATCCGTCTTTATCATTTCCCGCAAAGAAAGCTGCAACACCGCTGCATGTATCTAAAATCGCATCGGTACATTTTCTTACTTCTACTGGTTCCATATCTCCTTCAATCAACAGCACATTTTCTTTTCCCACACAGGAAGCAGCTATCTGTTCAAAATGTTTTTGCTTTTCTGCTGCAAGTTCACCTTTTAAGTTATAAACTTCATCAAGAAGTCTCTGTACTGCATCTTTTGTCTCTTTTTCTTTTACCGAAAGTCTGACTGCAACCTGGCTGTTTTGCTCCGCACTTTTTGACAGATATTCTAATGCCCGTTTTCCTGAAAGCATTTCCATACGAACCCCGTCACGAAACTTCTTACTGGAAAGGATTTTGACCAGGCCAATCTGGCTGGCATGTGTCACATGAAGACCACAGCAGGCACAAAGGTCTGCTCCCGGAAATTCTACCAGGCGAATCTCTCCTGTAAGTTCTTTTTTACTTCGATATGGAATGAGTTTTCGTTGTCTCTCATCTGGATAAAAAATATTTACCTCCTGATTCATCCAAATATAATCATTTACTTTTTGTTCAATTTCAGCCACTTGTTCTTCTGTCAGCATTCCGCTTAAATCAATTGTAATGACTTCTTCTCCCATATGAAATCCAACATTTTCATAACCATATTTTTCATGAATCATTCCACTGACAATATGTTCGCCAGAATGTCGCTGCATAAGGTCAAAACGCCATTCCCAGTTGATTCGTCCTACAACTTGTTCCCCTGCTTTCAATGGTTTTTTCATGATATGACAGATTTCTCCATCCACATACTGCACATCAAGAACTTCTTCTCCCTCAATCGTTCCCTTATCTGCTGGCTGTCCTCCGCCTTCAGGATAAAAGGCTGTTTCATTTAAAATGATATAATATCCTTCCTGTCTTTCCTCACAGGAAAGTACAATGGCCTCAAACTCTCTAATGTATACATCTTCATAAAATAATTTTCTCGTTTTCATAATCAAATCCTCTTTTATTCTTGAATTATTTTTCAAACACAATCAGCGAGTGTCTTAAAAATATCCCTGCAACCTGCATGCCCCAAATTGCGGCATATTTTTCAGAAAGCATTTTTCAAAAAATACAATCTATTAAAAAAGACTACCGCGTCAGAATATGATCGCGGCAGCCTCTCCTTTTCGTCAAGTAACACCTGACTAGATGCTCTTTATTTTGATGATTCTGCTTTTATATAGAGGGATAGATTAGAATCTGGATTCTGCACTTCCATCTGATAATGTGTAAACTCCTTCGTTCCATCCTCATCTTCATATACCTTATATCCATCATGATCAAGTACAGTAAAGTATAAATCAATTGGAAGATTAAATGTATATTCCTGATTCTTTTCTCCATCATAATCAGAGTAAACAGTACATACTCTCTTTTCTTTTTCCTTCTTTAAATCCTTATAGAACTGTGGAATCTTTTCTTCACCGTCAAACTCTACTGTATAACCATAGAAAACTTCATCCCCACATTTCTCCTCTACAGAAGTAATAAGCTGTGTCTTTTTATCAATAATAATCGTTTTCTCAATCGTATCTCCAGCAGAGAATCCGTATTCCGTATCATAATCATCTCCGCTTTGAACCTTAGTCGTAAGCTGTAAAGTGATTGTACTATCACGTTCTTTTTCGTTCTGAATCTGATCTTTCATATCTCCCTGGAAAATGCTGTCCTCAATCGCTTTTACGCATTCTTCCTCGTAATCATTTCCAACCAGTCCGAAATACTGTGTATACTTCCCATTATAACGATATAATTCTTTATTACTGATTACTTCTTTGTAATCATCATCGGAACCTTCTTTCTTAAAGTAAGAGAAATAGTTCCCCTTTTTATCTTTCTTAATCTGGCGGGTTGTCGTATAATCAGAACCTTCTGCCAAATGAGAGTAAGAAGCTGTAATTGTAACAAGCTTGTGCTCCTTAAGTAATGCCTCGACTGTATTTGCAGAATTAATCTCTTCCATGTGTTTTGCGTTCTTATGCGTTCTATGCAAAAGTCCAAAAACAACACCTGCAAGAATCAGCACCGTAAGCAATAAGCTAATACCCAATACCTTCCAGAACCACGGCCGATTCTGATTGCGGCGATGGGAAGTTGTCTGATCTAACTCATAGCCTTTATATTTTCTTGTATTTGTAGTATCCGACATAAAATTAAAAGTTCTCCTTTCTAGTTTGCCAAAAGTCATATTCGCCTTATTATAATCCAACCCCTATCTATATTTCAAGTTTTTTCACCCTTTTTGTACATTTTTCATCAGCATGTAGCTGATGCCGTTTGTCTGATTCTCCTTTTTCTCTGCATCAGTAAGCGGGCGGATTACCTTTGCCGGAGAGCCAAATGCCAGCATTCCGTCTGGAATTACCGTTCCCTGTGTAACAAGGCTTCCTGCTCCAATAATACAGTCGGAGCCAACCTGCGCGCCATTCATAATAATCGCACCCATTCCAATGACGGTATTATTCCCGATTGTGCATCCATGAATAATCGCATTATGACCAATAGATGTTCCATTCCCGATTTTACATGGGAAGCCATTATCTGCGTGAACAACGGTGCCATCCTGGACGTTAGAACCACACCCTACAACAATCGGTGCCATATCTCCGCGAAGTACCGCATTATACCATACAGAACTTTCATCTCCTAATGTGACATTTCCTACTACACAGGCTCCCGGTGCTACCCATGCATTTCCCTGAATATCTGCGTTTTTAATATAACTCATGCTTTTCTCCTTTTCTTTGTCTCTCATTATACCTGGCTCTGCGCCATAAAGAAATCAAATGTAAGCTGGTCAGTTTCCGGAAGTCCTGTAAGTATTCCAAGTTCCACCATCTTATCTACGTTCGTCTTACTGACTTTCGCCTGATTTCTAAAGTTTTCAAGTGAGGTAAACGGACCATGTTTCGCTGCCTCTTCTACCTGCTCACAGGCCTTATCTCCAAGACCCTCCACACTGGAAAGCGGCGGCATGATCTTACCATCAATAATCTGACATTCTCTTGCTTTTGCCTTATAAATATCAATCGGCATAAACTCAAATCCTCTTGCGTACATTTCCTGTGCAATTCTTCCATCACGAATCGTATCCTGATCCTTTTTCGTCTGCTGATCCTTCGGTGTTTTTAAAAGTTCCGTAAGTGCAATGTCAAGACGTTCTTTTCCCCGGCACATAATCTCATAGGAAAACGCTGAGGCACGGATACCAAAGTAGGCTGCATAATAAGCTAATGGCTTATGTACTTTAAACCATGCCACACGCCAGCCCATCATAACATATGCCGCTGCATGCGCTTTCGGGAACATATATTTAATCTTCTTACAAGACCAGATGTACCAGTCTGGCACGCCGTGGGATGTCATCTCTTCTTCCCACTCTGGTTTTAATCCCTTTCCTTTACGAACAGATTCCATGATGGTAAAAGACTGTTCTTTATCAAGTCCCATATTGATAAGATAGGTCATAATATCGTCTCGACAACAAATTGCCGTAGAAATCTCTGCTTTTCCCTCTTCAATCAATGTCTGTGCATTTCCAAGCCATACGTCTGTACCGTGGGACAGTCCAGAAATACGAACAAGGTCGGAGAAACACTTTGGATTTGTATCTTTTAACATCTGCATAACGAACTCGGTACCAAACTCCGGTACACCAAGAGAACCCATCTCAATTCCGCCAATATCTTCCGGTGTGATACCAAGAATATCGGTACTGTGGAAAAGAGACATAACTTCTGGATCATCAAGAGGAATCGTTGTCGCATCCATTCCTGTTAAGTCCTCTAATCGCCGAATCATAGTGGGATCATCATGGCCGAGAATATCAAGTTTTAACAAGTTGTGGTCAATAGAATGGTACTCAAAATGTGTTGTAATAATATCTGTATTCACATCATTTGCCGGATGCTGGATTGCGGTAAATTCATAAATCTCATGTTCATGAGGTACTACGATAATTCCACCCGGATGCTGGCCTGTGGTTCGCTTTACACCCGTACAGCCTTCCGCCAAACGCTCCATCTCACATCTTCTTTTATGAATATCTCTTTCTTCAAAATATTTGTACACATAACCATATGCTGTCTTTTCTGCAAGGGTACCGATGGTTCCTGCCCGGAATGCCTTTCCCTCTCCGAAAATAACTTCTACATATTTATGCGCTTTTGACTGATATTCTCCAGAGAAATTCAAGTCAATATCCGGCTCTTTATTTCCCTTAAATCCAAGGAATGTCTCAAATGGAATATCATGTCCTTCCTTTTGTAACGGTGTGCCGCAAACCGGACAGTCCCTATCCGGCATATCACAGCCAGACATACCTTTTTTCGAATATGGTCTTACTGCATCAGAGTCAAAATCTACATAATGACATTTGGGACAAATATAATGCGCTGACAAAGGGTTAACTTCCGTAATACCTGCCATTGTCGCTACAAAAGAAGATCCTACGGAACCTCGCGAACCTACCAGATATCCATGGTCATTCGAATCCCACACCAGCTTCTGTGCGATAATGTACATTACGGCAAATCCATTGGATATAATAGAATTCAATTCTCTTTGTAGTCTCTCCTCTACAATATCCGGCAGATCCGGCCCATAAATCTCATGGGCTTTATCGTAACAGATTTTTGTTAATGTCTCATCAGACTTTGGAATAACCGGAGGACATTTATCAGGATGTACCGGCGAAATCTTTTCGATCATATCAGCAATCTTATTTGTGTTGGTGATAACAACTTCCTTTGCCTTTGCTTCTCCGAGATAGGCAAACTCCTCAAGCATTTCCTCCGTCGTTCTAAAATACAGCGGTGCCTGATTATCCGCATCTGAAAATCCCTTTCCTGCCATGAGAATTCGACGATACTGTTCATCTTCTGGATTTAAGAAATGAACATCACAGGTCGCAACAACCGGTTTGTGATATCTTTCGCCAAGTTCCACAATCTTACGGTTATAATTCTGTAAATCTTCAACTGTTTTCGCTTCGTACCTGTCACTTTCAAGCATGAACATATTGTTACCGATTGGCTGAATTTCGAGGTAGTCATAAAAACGGACCAGTTCTGCTAATTCCTCTTCACTTTTCCCCCTGATGACTGCCTGAAACAGCTCTCCCGCCTCACAGGCAGACCCTAAAATAAGTCCTTCCCTGTACTTTTGAATCAAGCTTTCCGGCATTCTCGGACGGCGGTTAAAATAGTCCAGATGTGAGGCCGATACCAGTCTGTTTAAATTAATACGGCCTGTCTCATTCTTTACAAGAATAATGCCGTGATAGGACGGCGCTTTCTTAATCAGATCCGGTGACATCGCTCCCATATCATTTAATTTGGCAAGTGTGTGTACGTCTTGCTCTTCAAGCATTTCCACAAAACGAAGAAACACCTCTGCCGTTACTCTTGCATCATCGACTGCCCTGTGATGATGTTCCTGCTTGATATTCAATCGTTTACATACTGTATTTAACTTAAACTTATTCAAATCCGTAAGAAGCAGCCTTGCCATCTGTACCGTATCAAGTACCGTAAAATCTGTTTCAAATCCCTGTCTTTTTGCATTCTCTTCGATAAAGCTCACATCAAACTCTGCATTATGTGCAACCAGACTGCACCCCTCACAAAAAGAGAGGAATTCCGGCAGGATTTCTTCTATTGACTTTGCATCTGCAACCATTGAGTCATCAATGCTTGTAAGTTCTGTAATCCGAAGTGGAATCGGGCGCTGCGGATTGACAAACACACTGTAATGGTCACTTATTTTCCCCTTGCTTACCTTAACGGCACCAATTTCGATAATCGCATCATGAATCGGACTAAAACCTGTTGTTTCCAAATCAAATACAACATAATCATCTAATAATGTCTGTCCTTTATCATTCGTGACAAGCTTCTTTAAATCATTTACAAAATAACCTTCCACTCCGTAAATGATCTTAAACGGTTCATCCATCGTAATACAATGATTCGCAATCGGGAATGCCTGCAAAACTCCATGATCTGTGATTGCCATTGCCGGATGCCCCCAGGCTTTTGCCTGATTGATAACCTTTTTAATGTCAACCACGCTGTCTAAATCACTCATTACGGTATGAAGATGCAGCTCTACACGCTTTTCCAAGCTCTTATCCATTCGCTTTTCTGTAAAGTCAGGAATCGGTTTAATTCCAGAAATTGAGGAAAGGGTCAGGTCGTGTTCAAATGTATCCATACGAGGCATTCCCTTTACTTTATAGAACTTTCCCTTTTCAAATAAATCCAAAAATTCCGGCAGCTGGTCATTGGCAATAAAAATCTTCCCAACAATCGTATCGGTAAAGTCTGTAATATGAAAACTTACAATCGTACGCTCTCTTCGGATTTCTCGAAGTTCCATTTTAAGAATCTGCCCGCGGACAACAACCTGTCCGATCTCATCGACAATTTCTTCTAATGGCACAACTTCTCCATCACAATCCTTACCGTAAATAACATCTGGGTCCTTTGAGCGGCGTCTCTGACTAAATTCCTGTCTTCTTGCCCGCTCCTCAAAGAAATTCCCAGAATAGCTTCGTTGCGGTTTTTTCTCTTCTTTTGAACCTTCTCCATCTTCCGCATCAGAATCTTTTTTCTCACTTTCCACCTTTTTGATCTGACTCATGACCATATCTACTTCCAGATTCAGCTTATGGTTTCTCGCCTTATAAAATGCCTGTTTTGCATCATCGGTAAAGTCAAATCCTACCTGAATTTCCTTTCCAAAGCGATGAGAAAAAAGATGTTCAAGATATTCTTTTAAAACACGGGATTTATCCCTTGCAAGGAAAGAATCTTCTAAAAGGATCGTCATGATGTTGCCTTCAAATCCCCACTCTCCATTCGAAAGAAGACTATACTCCACCCGGCCCATTTTTTTCACTTCATGAAGAATACTATTCCAGTAATCATTCGTTATGCTCTCTAACGTATAGGCTGAAGACAGTTCATACGTATCATCAAAAGAAATAAACACAGAAGTCTTTCCAAACAGCTCTTTTTTCATATCGTAGGCAACTTTATTCAATACTTTTCTAGGAATAATATGTTCACTTCTCAAATGAACAACCAGCTGTCTTGTCTGCTGTTTCATGACAACCTTCGAAACAATCGCATTGGACAAAACATACTTTAAATTATCTGGAACGGTATAGTCTGGAAATACTTCTATAAAAGTCTGTCCTTCAAGCATCTTCTTCTCCTTTCTTCCTCAATCGATTCAATATTGTACAGGCTATAAATTTAAATATGCTCAGAGCGTATTTAAAAAATACCCTAAAGTGTGTTTCAAACACACTCTAATGTATCATATATTTTTATTTTCAGAATACACTTTAATAAATATGAATCGGAAGGACTGTTTTTTTTGAGTGCAAAAACAAAAATCGTTGTCGTAAAAGCAAAAGAACTTATTTATACTGCTCTTTTCGTCTGTTTAGGTATCATACTGATTCTTCTTCTAATCTTTATGTTTGCTCCAGAAGAAAAAAGCACCAAAACCAGCGCAGGTGTCTACACGCCCGGAGTCTATACTTCTACGATTACTCTTGGCGATAATACATTAGATGTGGCAGTTTCCGTTGATGCAGACCACATTACCTCCGTCAGTTTGAACCATCTTTCTGACAGTGTAAGTGCTATGTATCCGCTCCTCGAGCCATCTCTTGAAGAAATCAATGCGCAGCTTGAGCAGATTTCTTCAATTGATGACCTAAAACTAAATGCAGAAAATAAATATACTGGCCTGATCTTACAGCAGGCTATCAAAAATGCACTTTCCAAAGCCAAGTCTTAGAGCGTGTTTGAAAAATGCTTTCTGCAAGATGTGCGTCGCAATTTACGGTATATTTTCTATTACATAAAATACTGATATCACTCTTTTTAAAGCCCCAGCTTCTCTTTTAACTCATCTAATTCACTCATCCACACAGCAGAACTTGCATCACTTGGCATTCGCAAATCCCCTCTCGGTGAAACCGCAATAGAACCAACCTTTGGTCCATCCGGGAGGCAGGATCTCTTAAAATGCTGTGCAAAGAAACGCCAGCAGAACGTACGAAGCCATTTATAACAGGTTGCAACATCATATTCTTCTCCAAATGCCTGTCTGGTCAGACGGAAGATTTTCTCTGGATGGAATCCAAAACGAAGCATATAATATAAGAAGAAATCATGCAGTTCATAAGGGCCCACCAAATCTTCTGTTTTCTGGGAAATAACACCGTCTACCGGTGGAAGTAATTCAGGGCTTACCGGTGTATCTAAAATGTCAAGCAGTACCTCTTTTAATTCCTGTTCCTCGCTCGTATCCGCATAATAACGTACCAGATGTCTTACCAAAGTTTTTGGTACAGAACAGTTCACAGCATACATGGACATATGATCTCCATTATAGGTTGCCCAGCCAAGCGCCAGCTCTGACATATCTCCCGTTCCAATAACCATTCCATTTATCTGATTGGCAATATCCATCAATATCTGTGTTCTCTCACGCGCCTGAGAATTCTCATATGTTACATTATGAATTTCCGGGTCATGTCCAATATCTGAAAAATGCTGCTCTACCGCTTTATTAATACGGATTTCACGCAGGCTTGCGCCAAGCTTCTTTGTGAGCGTTACTGCATTGGAATACGTTCTGTCTGTTGTTCCAAAACAAGGCATTGTCACACAGACAAGATTCTCTCTTGGAATCTTCAACATATCAAATGCTCTTGCCGTTACTAATACTGCAAGAGTGGAATCAAGACCTCCACTGATTCCGACAACTGCCGACTGACAGTGGGTATGTGCCAGACGCTTTTTCAGACCCATTGCCTGAATGGTAAGAATCTCGTCACAACGCTTTTCTCTGTCAATCTTATTAGAAGGAATGAACGGTGTACGCTCAAAATAACGGCTGAGTTCTGTTCGTTCTTCTTTCAGCCGGAAATAAACTCTCTCATAATTTTTATCTGCGCCTTCTGTCACAAAAGTTGTCATTCTTCGTCGGTCTGCCTCTAATCTTTGCAAGTCAATCTCTGTCTCGATATAACTATTCTGGAATCTTCTTGATTCTTTCAAAATAGAACCATACTCTGCAATCATGTTATGTCCACTATACACTAAATCCTGTGTGGACTCTCCCTCACCGGCACAGGAATAAAGATAAGCGCATACCAGACGAGCAGACTGCTGGGATACAAGATTACGACGGTAAGTATCTTTTGTCGTTGTCTCATCACTTGCTGACGGATTACAGATTACAGTTGCCCCTGCTAATGCATGATGGGTAGATGGTGGCAGTGGGCACCATAAATCCTCACAGATTTCACATCCAATCACCAATTCTTCCATGTTCTCACAGCAAAATAAAAGATTCATCCCAAAAGGTACATCCTTACCACCGAGACGAATCTTTCTTACTTCCTCTTCTCCCGGAGCAAAATGTCTTGCCTCATAAAATTCTGAATAGTTTGGCAGATAATGTTTTGGCACAACGCCTAATATTTTACCGCCCTGTGCAAATACCGCACAGTTATAAAGCTTATGATTCACTGTTAATGGAAGACCTAAGACGATTACCATATCCTGTCCTTTTGTCTCCTCTAAAATAGCAAAAAGCTGATTCTTTGCCGCATCAAGTAACGTCTTTTGTAAAAAAAGATCATTACAAGTGTACGCAGTAAGAACAAGTTCCGGAAAAACTAAAAGCTTTACGCCATTCTTATCTGCCTTCTTTATTACTTCCATTACCTTTTCTTTATTGTGAATCGGATTGGCAACCTCTACATCAACAGATGCCACACCAACTTTTAAAAAGCCATCTTTCATAAAAACCTCCATAAAGCAAAATGGGAATCCTAAGTTCCTTAGTCTTCCCATTATTGTAATCAATTATTTATCTTTTGGCAACAAGCAGTACAAGGAAATTTTTGATTGCCCGCCACATGGGAAATCAAACGTTCTCTTATGACCTTCTTATTCCTAGAGCGTGTTTGAAAAATGCTCTAATATACAGTTATTCTTTTGTAGAAATCCGTAATAAATTACTCAAGGAAATCCTTAAGCTTTCTGCTTCTGCTTGGATGACGAAGTTTACGAAGTGCCTTCGCCTCAATCTGTCTGATACGCTCTCTTGTTACGTTAAATTCCTTACCAACTTCCTCAAGAGTTCTTGTCTTACCATCATCAAGTCCAAAACGAAGTTTAATAACGTTGCGCTCTCTTTCTGTAAGAGAAGCCATTGCCTCTTCAAGCTCTTCTTTAAGCATGGAAAAAGATGCAGAATCTACTGGAGAAAGAAGAGATTCATCCTCAATGAAATCACCTAACTGGCTGTCCTCTTCCTCACCGATTGGTGTATCTAAAGATACGGGATCTCTGGATGTCTTTAAAATCTCATCAATCTTGGCAACCGGCATATTCATCTTCTTTGCAATCTCTTCGTTGGTAGGTTCTCTTCCAAGTTCCTGAAGTAACATTCTTGAAGTACGAAGTGTCTTGTTGATTGTCTCTACCATATGTACTGGTACACGGATTGTCTTCGCTGTATCGGCGATACCTCTTGTGATTGCCTGACGAATCCACCAAGTAGAGTAGGTACTGAACTTATTACCCTTCTTATAATCAAACTTCTCAACGGCCTTCATCAGACCCATGTTACCTTCCTGAATAAGATCAAGGAAAGACATTCCTCTTCCAACATACTTCTTGGCAATACTTACTACAAGTCGGAGGTTTGCCTCAATAAGCTGCTTTCTCGCCTGCTCATCTCCCTTTTCGATACGCTGTGCCAGAAATACTTCCTCTTCTGCTGTAAGCAGAGGAATATTACCAATCTCTTTTAAATACATACGAACTGGATCTTCTAAGCTGACACCTTCAAGAATATCAGCATCATCAATGATCTCAACTTCTTCTGTATCATTATCTATAAAATTATCATCACCGTCATCTTCTTCGTTGGTATTTAAAACATCAACGCCCTGTTTTTCAAAATAATCAAGAATCCACTCAAACTTCTCCGGAGTTAACTCAATATTCTTAAATGCATCGTTAATCTCCTTATACTCTAACACATTTTTATTCTTATGTGCCTGTTTGAGAAGCTTCTCCATGATGTTCGAAAAGACTATTCTTATATCTTCCATTCTGTTCTCCCAACTCTAATTATAACTAAACTTTCTGACTGTTTCCTGATTCTCTCCAAATACTTTCAATATAAAAAAATAAAATCAAAAGCTAACGAAGAAAAAGAATCCTGCCCGGCAGAATTCTCCGACTGCGGACGGCTATTATCTACTGCCATCCTGCTTATATATCCGTCAAATCAGTCTGACTGCTGTGCCATATACTAAAACCTCAGCAGCTCCCTGCATTACTTCGCTGGAGGAATAACGCACACATACTACTGCATCTGCACCCATCTGCTCTGCGTTCCTTACCATCTTATCTGTTGCAAGCGTTCTGGCTTTCTCCATCATCTCCGTGTATGAAGTAAGCTCTCCACCCACTAACGTTTTTAAACTGTTCATGATATCCTTACCTGCATGAACTGTTTGGACAGAAGAACCTTCTACAATACCTAACGGCTCGATTTCTCTTCCTGCAATTCTTTCTGTAGTAACTAATAGCATAGCTCCACCTCCATTGCGAGTAGCGGCACTCAACCTATTATAATCTCATGTTATCAATAGAATACTCCAAAAAGAAAGCTTTGTCAACAAAAAGTGAGGGGAACAGACGAAAATCTTTGAAAACTACAATTTTCAGATTTCAAAAAGAAGAATTCCTTCCCGTAGTTTATCGCCTTGTAGTTTTCAAACCTTTTCTGACTTCTGCAATGCCCTTTTTGTGGCAAAGCAGATGGGGAAGTTCGGGGTTGCAATCTATAGTTAGTACTACTTTTCTGTATACTTTTTTGAGCAATCCGACAGTCACTTTCTCTATAGCGGCATCTTCCCAGCTAAAGCACAACCCTCAGTAAGATAAACAGACCATATTTATGGCCTCGGAGCAAAGGTTGGATGCGAGCGCATAAGCGAACATTCAACCTGCAGCGACTAAAGTCACAAATATGGTCTGTTTATCTTACTGAGGGTGTCTCCCTTTGCCTGCGGCAAATTACTATTTAATGTTCAGAATCTTTTTCACTTCTTTGCACATATCTTCCGTTTCGCATACAGTATCATGAAGAACTGCTGCACTTCTGATATCTTCGATTGCCTGTGGTACTTTGACACCAGACAGTTTCTCTAATTCATCGATGAGTTCAAAATCTGTCTTACTGTCATAAGAAGAATCAATCGCATTCATGACGCTTCTTGTAAATTTATATGGGCTTGCTGTAGATGCAATAACCGTTTTTGTGGTATCGCCTGTTTCTTTTTCATATTTTTTGTAAACAGATGCTGCTACCGCTGTGTGGGTATCAATGATGTAATCTGCTTTATTGTAAACTTCTTTGATGGTCTGTGCTGTCTCTTCTTCTGTTGCATAGTTCCCATAGAAGTCTTTCATCTGTTCTTTCATGTCATCGGTAATTGTATAAACACCGTTTGTATTCAGTTCTTTCATGAACTCATTGTTCTTCTCGGCATCTCTTCCCGCAGTCTGATAAATGAGACGCTCTAAGTTACTGGAGATTAAGATGTCCATTGATGGAGATGTTGTGAGGATAAAGTCTCTGTTTCTGTCGTAGCATCCTGTTGTGAAGAAGTCAAAGAGTACTTTATTCTCGTTAGATGCACAGATTAACTTTGCGATTGGTACTCCCATCTGTTTTGCGTAGGATGCTGCTAAGATGTTACCAAAGTTTCCTGTTGGAACAACTACGTTAATCTGCTCTCCGTCAGAGATTTCTCCGCGGGCTAATAATGTAGCATAGCTGTATACATAGTAAACAACCTGTGGAACAAGACGTCCGATGTTGATAGAGTTTGCGGAGGAGAACTGGTATCCTGCTTCGTTCATTTCTTCTGCGAGTGCTGCGTCAGAGAACATCTTCTTTACTCCTGTCTGTGCATCATCGAAGTTACCTTCGATTCCGATAACGTATGTATTCTCTCCACGCTGTGTTACCATCTGTTTTTCCTGAATAGGGCTTACACCATGCTTTGGATAAAATACGATAATCTTTGTTCCTGGTACATCAGCAAATCCTGCTAATGCCGCCTTTCCGGTATCTCCGGATGTTGCTGTAAGAATGACGATTTCATTCTTTACCTGATTCTTCTTTGCGCTTGTTGTCATTAAATAAGGCAAGATAGAAAGTGCCATATCCTTAAATGCAATAGTTGCTCCATGGAACAGCTCCAGATAATATGCATCATCTTTCTTCACTAATTCTGCAATATTCTCTGTGTCAAACTTTTTATCGTAAGCACTGTTAATACAATGCTTTAACTCTTCTTCTGTAAAATCAGTCATGAAAAGCTTCATAACTTCATAAGCAACTTCCTGATAACTCATCTTGGAAAGTTCTTCTAAAGATTTATCAAGCTTTGGAATATAGGAAGGAACAAAAAGTCCTCCTTCTCCGGCTAAACCTTTTAAAATAGCTTCGGAAGCTGTTGCTGTTTCCTGATTATTTCTTGTACTTTTATAAATTAAGTCCATGTCTACCTCCCGTGTGCGGTTGTGCGCCTGGCGCACGTCATTTCGGTTTTTAAATCAAATAAACGCCATCATTATAGCATACGAAAATCTTTTTGTATACGCATAATTTGCAGGTTTTCACTCTCATTTATTCTTTTTTCTGTTTTTTACAAAAAAATTCGGACTATTTTTCTTTATTTTTCACAATAATTTAAAAATAATTATTGGCTGGCGGCTACTCTTATACCTGCATTTTTATCTGTCTGACTACTCTCTTGCCTGCTTTTCCATCTGCCAGACTGCCAGAGCCAAAAAGGCAATTCCCATAAGGATGCACATAATACTCGCTGCCTTATAAAAAAGGAAAGAGAAAGCCTGGGTTGAACTGTCGATGCCGATTCGCCCGCAATAAAGATTCATCAGGCCGCTATCTCCCGTAATATTCCCATAATATCCCATATATGCTGCCAGCGGATTTATCAGGCTTAAGAGCAGGCACAGACTTATCGTGATTGGTGCCAGATTATCCATTCCTGATACAGAAATAGATATCGTTCGCATAATTTCTGTTCCTAAAATCGTTCCCAGAATGAACACTGCCTCAATGACTGTATTTTGTGCAAATGCCCAGATTCCTTTTTTACAATAACTAAAGGAAAAAATGGAAACGGAAGCACTCCAGAATGTACAGATAAACAGCATAATCCCAAGACGAATAATCTTTCTCCACGGCAGGCCGCTGTATATACAAGACAGGGAAATGATAGGCAGGCTAGATATAAATAACATCATATATATGGCAATAATCACCGAAACTCTGGCAATAATAAATTGCTTAGAAGAACCTGGAATCATTGCAAATTCTTCTAACATATGTTTTTCTCTGTCTGTTGAATAAAATCCCCATACCGAAAAAGGCATGAGTACAAATATCATTCCAATCTGAATCGTGCTTATAATTAAAAACTGATACAGATATGCAGAAGTATCGTAGGAATAGCCTTCCTGAAAGGACTCTGCATTAAAAAACATAAATAAAATTGTGATAAATGCCAGTATCGCATTATAAAAAATGAGCATCATGGGAAGCCGTATATTTCTTCCTTCTTTCAGCCATTCTACTTTTAAAAAGGGATTCCACATAACTACTACCTCCGGAAAATTTCTTCTATGTCCGCCTGATCCCGCATATAATTATGAATCAGTGCACCAGATGCAACTAAGTCGGTAAGAAGTTCTGCTTCTTCCTTTTCTCCTCCGTTAAATCGGAAAATCACATCATCCCCATCTACCGTAACCCGGTCAACAAGAGGATTCTCTTTCAAAACTTCCAGTGCCTTCTCCATCTGAGCTAAAATATGCATTCGTACAGGACTTTTACATAATGCCTCTGCGTACACTTCTTCTACCGGACCAAAGGTCAGATTCTTTCCAGACTCCATAACAAGAACATCCGTAATGAATCCCATCATTTCTGGATACATCGGAGTATTTAAAATGATGGAAGTCCCTTTTTCATGGAGGGTGAGCAAAATTCCTATCATCTTTCTCCTTGCTGTCACACTCATATTATCAAACGGTTCGTCCATCAACAGCCATTCTGGTTCCTGTAAAATGGCCTTTCCCAAATATAAAAACGGTAAGGTTTCTGCCGGCAGTTCACCAATGAATGCTCCCTCATATTCTTTCATATCAAGAAGTTCCAGAACTTCCTCAATCCTCCGGCTCCGATATCGTCCTCCTACCTTATACAGTGCCAGGAACAATTCGTAATATTCTTCTACCTTTAACAGACTGTAAAAGCCATATTCTTTAGACATATAGCCAAAATTACAGTACGCATTTCCGCCTTTTTCATAAATAGAGATACCATCTATATAAATGTCTCCTGTTTCCGGCTTTTCCCCACCAGAAGCAGCCTTAAGCAGCGTGGACTTTCCCTCTTTATCCTCACCCAGTAAGGCGAGTATCACTCCATCCGGGGCTTTCAGACTGAAATCATCTAATACTTTTTTCCCTTTTCTCTGAATAGAAATATTTTGAAAATCCAGCATTCTTCTCCCCCTTTACTGCTTCTTATAAATCAGTGACAGCACCGGTGCCGGTCCATACTCATCCGACGCATCCATCTTATAAGTAATCCGCATTTCTCCATCTCCTGACAAGTAACTGTTCAGGCTTTCTCCTGTTATATAAGATTCTGTCGATGATAAAATCCTGTCTCTTTGTCCGGTACTGTAATTATACGCATATATCTTTCCTGTGAAATTATCCTTGTTTCTTGCCAGTGCTTCTATTTCTTCTTTGTCAAAGACATAACTGACTTCTGTCTTATTCTCCTCTAACGTATCTTCCTCTATAGCCAGTCCTTCTCCTTCCTGTTTCAGACAGGACATATTGATATTTAAAATATGCTCTCCGGTTTCTTCTTCTAACGTAAAATGATTAATCATCACCGTCACATGATTTTTCAAAACATTATCATCAGAAAACAACTTAAAGTCATTCTCACTTGTAATACCGACAACTAAAAGTTCTTCTTTTGACTTTTGCGTATTCATGTAAGTCTGTTGGAGATATTCCATAATATTTCCTGTAACTGTATTTTCATTTTCCGTACCAAAAGCAGAATTCTCTTCATCAAAATGATTCCAGCACTTCACCATATCTTTAGAAACAGACGCCTTTTCCCCTGCTTTTACACTTTTAAGAATCGCATACTGATTCCCCCGAATTAAAATAACTCTGGAAAAATTATTCGAAGAGGTATTCGTGATATTGCCATAAAAACTTGTATACGTTGTAAAAATATCCTGCGTAAATACTTCCTTTTCCGAGGCGCTTTTTGTATTGCCTGACAATTTCAAAATTCTTGAAGTTCCTGGCACACTCTCTTCAAAGGCAACATCAAAGCCTTTTTGTGTATTATTAATCGTAATATCTTCTCCGGAAGTTTTTATATTTTTCCCTGCAATCGTCCGGTAATTATAATCCATCGGTATGACGGAAGTAATTGTCGAAAGAAAATTCACATTACCCTCTACTCCCTCATCATTTTGATAGAGAAAATAAATATTTTCCTGCTCCTTCTCACTGTCCGTCACACGCAGCGCGGAAAAATAGCTATCGCCAGAGCTTTTCATTCCCCTGGAACGGATAAATAATCCAACGGTAAAAACCAATGCAAGTACAGGAACTATAATCCAGATGTATTCCCTTTTTTTGATTTTACACAAATAATAATATGCGATAGTTACCATCAGCAAAATATAGAAAATAAAAAATACCCCATAAAAAAACGTATTCGGAAGCTGTGACTTCATAAATGCATATAATGCCTTTTTTACATACCAAAGACTCGTATCGCTGCTTTCGGTATCTTCATCTTTTCCCATAAAATGAGAAAGAATCTCTACTGCTGCTTTATCTCTCACACTCCATTGTAAAAATGCAGAATTTGTCAGGCTAAAACGAAGAATTGAAATCTTTCCGCTCCCTACTGCTGCCGTATAACCTATTTCCGGTTCGAAATCCCCGTAAGCTTCCCATTCATATTTTTGTGAAAGCTGAAGATTACTCATAAGAATCGGCAATTCCTGTACTGTATTATCCGCATCTGCCAAATAAAGTTCAGAAACGACGACATCTTCCTGTATAATTCCAAATGTCTTTTCCAGCCCCTCAAAAGAATCTATCTGCTGACCGCCCCCGGCAATCAGTAGTTTCCCGCCTGACTTCAACCAACTTTTTAAAGCACTTTTTTGTTTTCCAGACAAACTTTTCGTATCAAAAGAATCAATGATCATTCCATCTAACCCCTGAAACTCTTCTTCTGTCTGTGGAAAACTATTTTTTGAATAGCAGACCACCTTCACTGACTCTTCGTCCGATTCTTCTCCTATTTTAAGACTGTTTAAATAAGACAACTCCTTTGACTGTCCACTCAAAACACCAATGAGATTCTCCGCCTGTTCTGAAAATGCTCCGTTCCGATTCTTCGCATCAGAAAAAGAGACATCTTCTGACAATTCCGTAACACCAAAAGAATCCATAATTTCAAAACAAATTGCAGAAGGATCACCCAGCTGCGGAACATTTAAAACAATCTTTTCCTTCTCTCCTGCCTTACATTTCACTGCAGACTGGTAGGCAATTCCCTTGCCATTTTCTCCCGGAAGAGTGACTTTCATTACCCCGGTAAAATCTTTCTCTGCAGCAAAGATATCTAAAGTAACCGGCATCTCCTTATCTTTGGCAACATAACCTGCCGCCCCAAAAGTTACTGTTCCCGTACAATTACTCGTCTTAAACTTATAACAATAGCCATTCGTCCCTTTTATTGTCTTTTTATTCCACTCTACTACTTCACTCTGACTACGCTGTTGGTGCCGACAGCCATAGAACCAGAAAACAACCGAACAAAGCAGTACAAGAAGCAGTAATATAATTTTTTTGTAAGTACGGAACAAATCATTAATCATTTTGTATTCCTCGTATCTTTGCTATTATTTTCCGGTATTTGGCATATGAGCCTGCACAACCGGAAGTTCTATCTGGAATCTGGTTCCTGACTCATCGCTGGTCGCCCAGATATTTCCCTCATGAAGGTTGATAATGTTCTTTGCTATTGCCAGCCCAAGTCCTGTACCTCCAGTCTTTAATGATCTTGAGTTTTCCACCCTGTAAAACTTATCAAAAATCTTGTCCAGGTCTTTTGCCGGAATAATCTTTCCGTAATTGACAATTGCCACAAATGCCTTCTTATCTTTTAAACCGGTATGCACTTCTACCAGCTTTCCATCGGCCCCATATTTAATCGCATTCGAAATCAGATTACCAATCGCTCTTGCAAGCAGCTCGCCATTCCCCTCAATATTCAATACCCCCTCATAAAAATCAGTACGGCATTCCAATTGATGGTCCATGAAGCTTGGATAAAATTCATCAACTAACTGAGGCACAAAAAGATTCAAATCAAGAATCTCTTTCTTTATTTTGACCTTATTCCTGTCATATCTTGTATAATCAAATAAATCCTTAACCAAAGTTTCTAACTGCTTTGCCTTTGAAGATACAATGCCGAGATACTTCTGTTTTTGTTCTTCCGTAAGAAAATCTCCCTGTGTCAGCAAATCCAGATAACCAAGTATTGAAGTAAGCGGCGTACGAAGATCATGTGCTACATTCGTAATCAATTCGTCCTTCGTCTTTTCCACTGCCTTTTGTGCTTCCATCGTCTCATAAAGATTATGACGCATCTCGTTAATAGACGCTGCGATTTCTGAAAATTCATCCTCTCCACGAACAGGAATCTCCTCCATCAAATCACCAGACTTCATACGTTCCACACCGCTGATAATTTCTCTTACATACGTTACAAACTTATTTGATATGAGAATAAAATAAATAATCAGAAGCAATATCGTAAATATAGCGATGACCCAGGCATCCAGTGCTATCGACTGTGACATCGTAAATGTGCCAAAGGACATTTTTCCCTGCCCGGATGCTCCCCACACCTTCTTATATTCACCGGCTATAATCTCCGTCTCATACAAATAGATTCCCATAAATATAAGACCTTCCGTTATAAAGGTAGCAATCAGGCTGAAAAACATGTACATGACCATCTTAAAACGGAAGCTTTTAAATCGTTTAACCTTCAATTTTGTAACCTACCCCCCATACAGTTTTTAAAATCTTTGGGCTTCGGGAGTTATCTTCTATCTTCTCACGTAGTCTTCGTATATGAACCATAACAGTATTATTTACTTCGTATACCTTCTCGTTCCAAACCTTTTCAAAGATTTCATCAGTGCTGAATACTCTGTCTCTGTTTGAGGCTAATAAATATAAAATATCAAATTCAATCGGAGTCAGTGCAACTTCCTTGCCGTTCTTCTTCACTACATGGGCCGCCTTGTTAATCGTAAGATCCTGAATCTCAATCTCATCCTTACTGGCTGGCTGCTGTTCTTCCCCTAACTGAATTGTTGTGTAACGCTTCATCTGAGACTTCACTCTCGCAAGGAGTTCTAATGGATGGAACGGTTTCGTAAGATAATCATCCGCTCCCGTTCCAAATCCGACAATCTTATCCATATCTTCTGCCTTCGCTGACAAAATAAGAATCGGGATATTGCTTGTCTTTCTTATCTCACGGCAGACTTCTAATCCATCAATTCCTGGCATCATAATATCGAGAATAAGCATACGGACTTCCGGATGTTCCTTCAATGTCTGTAAACACTGCTCCCCATCCGAAGCTTTCAATACCTGATATCCATCATTCACCAGATAAATCTCCACAAGATCCGCAATCTCTTTATCATCATCTACTACGAGAATACTAGCATTCTTTTCCATATCTTTACCCTTCCTTCACGTCTTTTTTTGTTTTATATTCTATCATAAAATGAATATAAAAGTCCTTACAAACTTCTTACCTTGACATTTTTCACCTTATTTGCTAGAATGATGAACGATGCTTTTTGCATCTTATATTGTTTTTAAGAGTCGGATAAATGATCGCTTCCCTTAGTTACCGAAAGGTCTGGGAAGAGGAAAGTCCGGGCTTCACAGGGCAGGGTGCCGGATAACGTCCGGTGGAGGTGACTCCAAAGATAGTGCAACAGAGATATACCGCTGGCTTATGCCAGTAAGGGTGGAAAGGCGGGGTAAGAGCCCACCGATTCTCTGGTAACAGAGAATGCCATGTAAACCTCACCCGAAGCAAGACCGAATGTAAAACGATAATCTGGCCCGGATTGTTTTCAGGTGGGTCGCTAGAGGCTGCTGGCAACAGCAGAATTAGACAGATGATCATTCACGACATAACCCGGCTTATCGTCCGGCTCTTTTTTGATGAATTCAACGGGACGCTCCCGAAAAGATAAATAAGCCATATCTGTGACTTTAGTCGCGGCAGGTTGAATGTTCGCTTGAACGCTCGCATCCAACCTTTGCTCCGAGGCCACAGATATGGCTTATTTATCTTTTCGGGAGCTGACTTTGGATAGATTTTGTATATAAAAAAAGAGTCGGTGGGGTTGGAAATGAAGTAGATGGCTTTTAATTTTTCAAACTAAATAGACACTTTCTAGAAAATGAAAAAGAGTCAGGGGGAGAGAGATGAAATAGGTTATTTTTTATTTTTCTATTGTTTTCAAGTTTTGATTAGCTGAATTTGTATTCTACTGTGCTTCGATATTTAAAAGGCTCTATATTCCACTATGTCTCTATTAATCCAATCTTTTCCCAAAATTCATCTACTCTAAACCTTTTTCTATCGCCAATACCTCCAGCTTTCTTCCCCTTCTTCTTCAAGAACCTAAAATAATTTATCAAAAAATAAATTCTACTTTTGCTCCAGCAACCAAGAAACAGCTCCCCAAGAGAGAAGATACCCTATATTTGTGGCCTTAGAACGAGGATTGAATGCGAGCGCGTATAAGCGAGCATTCAACCCGCAAGTGATAGAGTCACAAATATAGGGTATCTTCTCTCTTGGGGAGCGTCTCTACTTGCCTGCGGCAAATCAGAATTAGTTATTTGAGGTTCTGAATCTCCATTGGGTCATAGGTAGTCATCTGATATACATAGTAATTCAGCCAGTTGGTATACAACGTATTCGCATGGCATCTCCACGACTTCACCGGTCCGAGTTCTGGTTTATCGTCTTTATAGTAGCGATTTGGAAATGGAACATTGTCCATTCCTTTAGCAAGATCACGTTTGTATTCGCCATCAAGGGTCAGTACATCATATTCTGGATGTCCTGTGACAAAGATTTGACGTCCTTCTTTTGCTATGATGATGAATGGACCTGCTTCTTCGGAGTCTGCAAGAATTGTAAGTTCCGGATTTTTTTCTACGTCCTCTCTTACAATCTGTGAATGTCTGGAGTGAGGGGCATTGAACACATCATCAAATCCACGAATCAGCGGGGTCTTTCTATGTATAGTGTGATGCTGGAAGATTCCGAAAATCTTTTCGTCTAACAGTTCTTTTCTCACACCGTAATGATAGTAAAGGCCTGCCTGTGCTGCCCAGCAGATATGGAAGGTCGATGTTACATGTGTTTTTGACCATTCCATGATTTCTACGAGTTCCGGCCAGTAGTCTACTTCCTCAAAATCAAGAGTTTCTACTGGTGCGCCGGTAATGATAAGTCCATCAAAGTACTGCTGCCTGATTTCCGGGAAAATGGTATAGAATGTTTCCATGTGGGTCTGGGATTCATTCTGTGCATCGTGTGTTTCTGTTTTTAAGAAGGTGATGTCTACCTGTAACGGCGTGTTAGAAAGACTCCTTAAAAGCTGAAGCTCCGTTGCCTGTTTGGTAGGCATCAGGTTCATGATAATGATTTTCAATGGACGAATATCCTGTTTTAAGGAACGCTCGTAGTCCATTACGAAAATATTTTCATGTTCCAGTATTTTTTTTGCTGGCAAATCAGCATTTATTCTGATTGGCATGTATTTTCATCTCTTTTCTAAATAATATATAAGCATTTTATTCAATCATTGAAAGAAATTCTTCTTCTGTAATCACAGGGATTCCGAGTTCTTTTGCCTTTTTGTTTTTGCTTGAAGAAGACATGTTGTCATTATTGATAAGATAATCTGTCTTTTTAGAAACGGAACCTGTTACTTTACCACCGAGACTTTCGATTTTTTCCTTCAGTTCTTTTCGGTTTGCGAAATGCTCTACTGTTCCGGTAATAACAAATGTCTTGTCTAAAAGGCTCTGTTCCTGCTCGCCTCCTGCCGATACATTTTCCTCTTCAAAATGTAAATATGGCAGAAGTTTTTCAAGAAGCTTCTGATTGTGTTCGTTCTCAAAATAGTCGTGTACGCTTGTTGCAATCACTTCACCGATTCCGTCGATCTGTGTCATTTCTTCTACGGATGCTCCGCGGAGATTTTCTAAAGAGTTTCCAAAATGACGGCATAAAAGCCTGGCATTTGAACTTCCGACATTTAAGATTCCGATTCCATAAACGAAACGGAACAACTGTGTATCTCTTGATTTTTCAATAGACTGCATCAGATTATTATACGACTTCTCGCCGAATCCGTCCATAGCAATGATTTGTTCTTTATACTGTTCTAAGTTGTACAAATCATTTAATTCGGATAAAAATCCCTGCTCAATCATTTTCATCAATGTTGCTTCAGATAACCCGTCGATATTCATCGCATCACGGCTTACATAATGAGAAAAGAGCTTCACTTTTTTTGCACTGCAATATGGATTTACACAGTAAAGTGTCTTGACATTATTCTCTATGCGAACTTCTGTCGCACCACCACAGGCCGGGCAATGCTCTATCGGCTGGCAGGTGCCGCTTTTTGTAAGATTCTCTGCAATCTGTGGAATAATCATATTGGCTTTATAGACCTTGATATGGTCATTTTCACCAAGTTCTAATCCTTCCATAATACTGATATTATGGAGACTTGCACGGCTTACCGTTGTTCCCTCTAATTCTACCGGCTCAAACACGGCAATCGGATTAATAAGACCGGTTCTTGACGGACTCCATTCAATGTGTAAAAGCCTGGTCTCTGCTTCTTCGTCTGCCCATTTAAAGGCAATCGAATTTCGCGGGAACTTCGCTGTTCTTCCAAGAGAAATTCCATAAGCGATATCATCATAAATAAGAACAAGTCCGTCAGATGGAAAATCATTTTCCACAATCTTTTCGGAAAAATTCTGAATCTCCCCCATAATATTCTCTCTGTCTACCCTCTTATATGGTACAATCTCAAATCCAAGATTCTGTACCCAGAGCATATTGCTTTCCACAGAATTCTCCAGTTCTCTTCCTTCTGCTTTTACAAGGGCAAATGCAAAGAAAAAGACATTTCTCTTTGCGGTCACTTCGTTGTTAAGCTGGCGGACGGAACCGCTGCATAAATTACGAGGGTTCTTATAGCGGGCATCCACGTCCTCGATGCCTTCGTTAATCTTTTTAAAATCCGAATATTTAATAACCGCCTCACCACGCAGAACAACCTCACCTGCAAATGGAATCTTTGCCGGAAGATTTTTAAATACTCTGGCATTATTGGTGATAACCTCGCCTACAACACCATTTCCTCGTGTAACTGCCTTTTGCAAAACGCCATCACGATAAGTCAGCACCACCGTAAGTCCATCCATTTTCCAGGAAAGAAGGCCTTCTTTTTCACCAATCCAGTCTCTTAATGCTTCTGGACTCTTTGTCTTATCAAGAGAGAGCATCGGGCTTTCGTGTGTCTCTTTTTCCAGCTCACTGAGTACTTCATAACCGACATTTTGTGTAGGACTCTGGCTCATCACGATACCAGTCTCTGCCTCTAATGCCTGCAATTCATCATATAATTCGTCGTATTCTTTATTGGAAAATAATTCCCGGTCTTCCTGATAGTATGCCTTAGAAGCCTGATTCAGCACTTCTACAAGTTCCTTCATTCTCGCCTGCTTATCCATGATAAACTCCTCCCGGTTTTCTTCCAGCAAGTTTTTCAAGCTTAGAAAGCTCCTCCCCGGTAATCTCCCGATACTTTCCTGTCGGCAGACTTCCCAGATGAATATTCATAATACGAAGACGCTTTAACTCTCTTACACGGTAACCACATGCCTCACACATACGGCGAATCTGGCGATTTAAGCCCTGTGTGAGAATAATACGAAATGTATACACGCCCGTTCTTTTTACTTTGCATGGACGTGTCACCGTATCGAGAATCTCCACACCCTCACTCATTTGCTTTAAGAACACATTTGTTACTGGACGATTAATTGTCACCTCATATTCCTTTTCGTGATAATTTCTCGCCTTCAAAATCTCATTCATCAACTCTCCGTCATTGGTCATCAAAATAAGCCCCTCGGAATCTTTATCCAGTCGTCCCACCGGATAAATCCTCTCAGGGTAGCCAATAAAATCAACGATATTATCTTTCTCTCGCTTCTCTGTCGTACAGACAATGCCTTTTGGCTTATTCACCGCAAGAACAATCTGTTTACGACTCACACTGACACGCTTACCATCCACACGGATATCCTGTCCCGCATGCACTTTCTGACCCATCTGCGCCGGCTCTCCGTCAACCAAAATACGTCCCTGTTCCACATAGCGGTCTGCTTGTCTTCTTGAACACACACCTGCATCACTAAGGAACTTATTTAGACGCATTGGCTCACCGTTCGATATCTTTTCCTTAAAATCCGTGGCATTCTTTTTCAGATTATTCCTTTTTGAGTCATTTTTTCCCTGATTATTCTTTCCTGTCGCCGCCATTATTTATCAAACTTTCCATTCGCTTTATTCTGGAACTTCTCTGCATCCACAATGAATCTCTCGTGTGTTCCTTTACCAATCACTCCTGCTGGATCTTTCACTTCAACAGCAAAAACAAGCTTCTTTCTGTCAATTTCTGTAAGCGTTACTTCACAGCTTACTTCACAGCCAATTGGGCTTGCAGAAACATGATCTACATTTAAATTCGTTCCAACCGTTGTCATTCCCTCATCGAGATGTCCGTCTAAGAGCGCAACGGCTGTCTTTTCTACTAATAAAAGCATTGCTGGAGTTCCATATACTAAGAGACTGCCGCTGCCTAAAGTCTTGGCTGCATTCTCCACTGTTACTGTCTCCGTTTTTATCATTTTCATTCCTGTATTTAAGCTCATGATTAAACCTCCCAAAATAAATTTTTACTTTATCAACATTGTATTAGTATATCAGAAATGAGGGAACTTTTCCATTGAATTCTGATTTGCGCAGCAAAGAAGACGCCCACAGGGAATATAATATCCTATATTCCCTGTGGTCTATGTTTTGGCTATCTAAGCAAATTCAGAAATTATCTTTCCCTATCGATTATCTTCTGGAATGCTTTCACATCTTTCGCTATTTCTCCGCTTAACAATATCATGCAGATCAAATTCGGTATCGCCATCAACGCATTTGCAATATCTGAAAAGTTCCATACAAGTTCCAAAGTCTGTGTTGCACCAACATAAGCAACCAGTGAGAAAATAATTCGATAAACCATATTCAGTTTATGGGTTCCTACCAGATATTCAAAAGCTTTTTCTCCATGATATTCCCATCCAAGAATTGTGGAGAAAGCAAATAATGTAATACCTATTGTTACGAGATATCCACCAACTTTTCCGAGTACTGTGGAAAATGCAGCGATGGTCAATGCGGAGCCAACATAAAGCTGTCCTGTTGCCGGGTCAATCTGTCCAAGCACACCAGAACTTGCGATGGCGAGACCCGTGATCGTGCAGACAACAATCGTATCCCAAAAAGTTCCAGTCATATTAATATAAGCCTGCCTTACCGGATTATCCGTTGTTGCGGCTGCGGCTGTGATTGCAGCAGAACCCATTCCAGCTTCATTGGAAAAACACCCACGGGCTACACCGTAACGTGCTGCATTCATCATGGATGCTACGATATTTCCACATAAAGCACCACCTACTGCTTTCACACTAAATGCCATTTTAAATATCATAGAGATTCCTGCTGGAAGGTTATGTATATTTCCAAGAATGACGATAATTCCGGCAGCTACATAAAAAATAGCCATAACAGGAACTACTACGGAAGAAACTTTAGAAATGGTCTTGATTCCTCCAATAATAATTAAAAGTGCGAGTACTGTGATCACAACGCCAACCATCGTTACTGACACACCAAAGGTTGCGTGAACGGATGTTGCAATAGAATTTCCCTGTGTCATATTTCCAATACCAAAGGAAGCGATTACTGCAAACAGGGCAAACAGCCAGCCAAGTACTGCACCTAGCTTTTTATTTTTCAGCCCTTTTTTCATAGTATACATTGGTCCTCCGGACATTTCGCCTTTTTCGTTAACCTCTCTGTATTTAATCGCTAACATACATTCAGAAAATTTAGAAGAAAGCCCAAAACAGGCAGATATCCACATCCATACTAATGCTCCTGCTCCACCAGAAACCATAGCAGTTGCAACACCTACGATATTTCCGGTTCCGATTGTTGCCGCAAGGGCGGTTGTAAGTGCGGAAAACGGGGAAACATCTCCTGTTCCACGACTCTTTGTTCGCGCCTCTTTACTCAGAGTCTTTTTTAATGCCCATGGAAGATTTCTCCATGTCAGGAAGTTACAACGAACTGTTAAAAGTACTCCTGTTCCTACCAAAAGAACCAGCATCACTGGTCCCCATACAAAAGAGTCTATCTGTGATACAATGTTACTTATTTTTAGCATACTTTTTGCTCCTCTCTTTTTTTAGATTTTCGTCTACAAAAGACTTTTTCTGTTATTTCATATAAGAGTCTGCAAAAATTTCTCTGCCCTATTTTGCAATATTCCAGAGCATATTTGAAACACGCTCTAAATCTATCTCTTAAAAAGTATACGAAACAACAAAAAGGAGCAACGAAAATCGTTGCTCCTTCAACTTATGAATTAAGTATATCATATATGTCAATTATGTCAATATGCATTTTTAATTCTTAATTCCTGCATTTTTCAGTTTTATAGCTTTGAATTTCTATAATCATCAAAGCTTCTACTTGTTCCATATCATAATGGTTTTACCCATCATCTTATTAATATCCATCTCAAATGCCCTTGTCATATCTGCAATAGAGTTCACTTCAACCTGCGCTCCTACGATATTGCTGAGGTAACCGAGAATTTCTGGATATTCCTGATATAATTCAACTGTTTTCTCAAAATCGGCTCTTCCACTTCGGCTGCTTCCATAAAGATGAAGCCCCTTCTCTAATACCATACGGGTATTGATTGGAACCGCATATTCTGATACCCCAAGAAGGGCAATTGTTCCTTCTGGCTGGATAATATCAATCATCTGATCAATTGCTTTCTGAGAAGCGTCACCACCTACACACTCAATCGCATGGTCAACCTTAAGGTCTTCCGGAATCTCCCATACAAGATGGGTCTCATCGGCAAAAGTAAAACCACTCAGCTTATCTTCATTCGTTCCAAAGATAACCAGCTTGGTATCTGGATGCATATAGTGGAAAAATACTGCGGTAATGTAACCTAAGTTACCATCTCCCCAGATACCTACAACATTCTTCCTCGCGTGAGTAAAACGTTCAAAACGACGAAGGGCATGTACACTAACACTGACAATCTCTGTGAATGCAGCTACAGTTCGATCAATATCCTGCGGTAAACGCACCAGTCTGTCTCTGTCTAAAGCGACATTATCCTGCATAAATCCATCAAAACCGCTTGCACGGAACTTGGAACTTCTCAGATAATTTTCAGCGATAACATCGTCCTTCTCCACTGGTGTATTCGGAATCATAACAACAAGTTCACCCGGCTTGAATTCTCCTGTCGCATCATACACCACATCACCAATCGCCTCATGAATCAGAGCCATCGGCAGCTTCTTTGCCATAACATCCGCCGGACGTGTTCCCTGATAATAACGCTGGTCTGCATGACAGATAGATAAATGCGTTGGACGCACAACTACCTTATCACTATTTAAATCAATATCGTTAAATGCTACTTCAAATCTCCTGGGTGCTACCAGACGATACACTGTATTTAACATTATTTCTCTTCTCCTTTAATCAAAGTTTCAGCAACTCGCAAGTCATATGGATAAGTGATCTTGATATTAAAAACTTCTCCCTCTACTAAATGTACGTCCTGCCCCTTGATAACGAAAATCTTGCAGGCATCTGTAAGAATCTCTTTTTCTTCTTCTGTCAGTCCCTCGTAAAGCTCTTTTAACTTCTTTGCCTTAAAAGACTGCGGTGTCTGTCCCTGATACATAATAGAACGGTCAGGAATGTTACTGATAATCTCATGTCCTGCACTTTCTACAATAGTATCGGAGGCTGGGATAACGGTATCACAGGCACCGTATTCCTGCGCATAACGAATGTTATCTTCAATAATACGATAGGTAAGGAATGGACGAACAGAATCGTGTGTTACGATAATCGTATCATCATCCAGACCATATTCTTTTTCAATGTAACGAATAGAATTCATGATTGTCTCATTACGGGTAGAACCACCCTCAATCACTACAATCTTACTAGAATCATTAAAGTTCTTCTTAACCAGATTCTTCGTATGATTAATCCACTGAGAAGGGCAAAGTACGATTAACTTCTCAAACTTACTGTTCACATAAAACTTCTCTAATGTATGAAGAATGATCGGCTTGCCACCAACGCTAAGATACTGCTTTGGTTTCTCAACATTTCCCATTCTGCTGCCGATTCCTCCGGCTAAAATTACTCCAAAAACCATGTTTCCTCCTTTATCGGGCATCTGCCCTTTAGCAAGTAAAATAATGTAAACTTATCATATACCAAAGAGGGAAAACTGTCAATTGAATTACTATTTAATTCATTAAGAGACAGACGCCCGGGAAGAGAACCGATACCCTATATTTGTGACTTTAGTCGCTACGAGAAATCGTCTTCTATGAAAAGGCCGACATTAAAAGTTATTGATTTTGACTCAGTTGTACAAAACACAAAGT
>QWCK01000234.1_pt1 | contig 99082 bp, 101 predicted proteins | sample 1972571 | NCBI WGS metagenome assembly QWCK01 (sample SAMN09866710, study PRJNA288562) | Human gut metagenome isolate term2_stool, whole genome shotgun sequencing... | isolation source: gut | host: Homo sapiens | place: USA: California | reverse complement strand
AGATAGGCAAAATAATGTTTATGGTAAAGATATTCCAAAATTAATGGTTGAGTATCTTCTTGGAGAGTTCGATTTTTATAAAGTAATTGGTATTGACAGCAAACAGATGACACAAGTTCAAAGCTATAATCTAAGAGGTACTTTGAATAAAGAAGGTATAAAACGCAAAAGAAGTGTCAAGCTACCAATAGCTTCGTTACCAACAAGAATTGTTAGCCTGGAATTTAGACCGGGAAGTAAAAACACATTGGAATTATATCTTGATAGAGGTTGGCAATTTAGCTTTAGAATACACAATGCAGCAACAAAAGTCGAAACAAGTCTGAAGTTTGATATACAAATAATAGGTATGCCAACCACTATCATTTCTATAGACTGTAAGTGGAAATAAATTATACTATAAAAAGTTGGCTTAATTATATAAAGGCTTAGCTTTTTATACAAATTAACTTTAATATAGTAATCATTAAAGGAAGATAAAGCTTCAAATTAATATTGATTAAAAATTAAATTAATAAATATATTTTTATTAGTAGGAGGTATCATTGTCAGTCACTATAGATAAAATTAGATTAATAAATTTTAAACGTTTTGAAGATTATACAATAAACCCAAATGATAGGATTAATATATTAGTGGGTGATAACGAAGTTGGGAAAAGTTCAATATTAGAAGCTATAGATTTAGTATCCTCAGGAAATGTAAGAAAGGTTGAAAATATTGGATTGGATAGACTAATCAATGTTGATGCTATTAAACAATTTAATAATACAAGAAAATATGAAGATTTGCCTGAAATGAAGGTTGAATTATTTTTAAACGGCGAATTTGATCACACCATGAATGGGAAAAATAATTCACTAGGAATTATTTCTGATGGAATTAGATTGGTATGCACACCTAATGATGACTTTAGAAAAGAGATAAATGAGTTTTTAGAAGAAGAATCAAATGTTTTTCCTTTTGAGTATTATAAAATAAGGTTTTCTACTTTTGCAGATGAAGTATATAGTGGGTATAAGAAAAAAATAAAAACTGTACTAATAAATAGCAGTAACATGAATTCAGAATATGTTACAAATAGTTTTATAGAAAAAATGTATCAACAATATACTGAGGGAAACGAACTTGAGAGAATAACTCATAAAAGCAAGTATAGGCAAATGAAATCTAAATTTTGCGAGGAAAATCTTAAACAGTTAAATGAAAGAGTACCAGCCGATAAAAATTATAAATTTGCATTAGAGAATAATTGCTCTAATATTTTTAGCAATGAATTAATGATATTTGAAGACTCTATTGCCTTAAATAATAGAGGGACAGGACATCAAGTTTTAATAAAAACTGACTTTGCTTTAGAAAAAGCAGGTGAAAATATAGATGTAGTTTTATTTGAAGAACCTGAAAATCATTTGAGTCACACTCACTTAAAAAAGTTAATTACTGATATTGAAAGCCAAAAAAGTGGGCAAATTTTTATTTCTACACATAATAGTTTGATAAGTACAGGATTAGATTTATATAATTTGATTATCCTATCACATGAAAAAAATAATTCACCACTTTATTTAAAATCCCTACAAAAAGATACATCTAATTATTTTTTAAAAGCACCACCAGCTGGTATTTTAGAATTTATTTTATCACCGAGAGTAATCCTAGTGGAAGGTCCTTCAGAATATATACTTTTTGATAAATTTTATAAGGATATTACTAATAAAAATTTGAACAATGATGGTATTCATGTTTTAGCTATAAGAGGCTTAAGCTTCAAAAGATATTTAGATATTGCTAAAATAACTGGTTCTAAGGTTGCTGTTATTACCGATAATGACTCAGATTATCAGCAAAAATGTGTAAAAAAATATGAGGATTATAATTGTAAAAATATTAAAATATTTTTTGAAATAGATAACTCAAAACCAACTTTTGAATATTATTTATTTGAAAAAAACCAGTCAATATGTGAAATGGAATTTGGGAAAAATCCATTGGAATATATGTTAAATAATAAAACAAATTCAGCTCTAAGATTAGCCAATAAGGATGACTTAGAAACACCTGAATATATAAAGAGGGCAATAAATTGGATAAAAGCGTAATTTTTGCAGTAGCAGGTTCAGGGAAGACTAGCCACATTGTTGAAAACTTATCCTTAGATAAAAATAGTTTAATAATAACTTATACAACAGGAAATTTTAATAATTTAAAACGTAAAATATTGGAAAAGTTTAATAAAGAATGGCCAAGAAATATTACTCTTATGACTTATTTTCAATTTTTATATTCTTTTTGCTATAAACCTTTTTTGGCTGATAAAGTAAAGGCAAAAGGCATAATTTACGAGCCTAATAAAATAAAATTTGCTAAAAAAAATTCTCTTAATTATTATATGACTGAATCAAGTTATTTTTATAGTAATAGATTAGCTTTTAGTTTTGAATATTTTGGTATTATTGAGGATATAAAAAAAAGAATAGAAAATTACTTTGATGAGATGATTATTGACGAAATACAAGATATTTCTGGGAGGGATTTTAATTTTCTTTTAAAGATAATGGAAACAAAGATAAATATACTTTTTGTTGGAGATTTTTTTCAACATACTTATGATACTAGTAGAGACGGATCAGTTAATGCAAAATTATTTGATGATTACAATAAGTATAAAAATAAATTTCAATCAAATGGATTCCGTGTTTATGATAATTTACTTGATAAGAGTTGGAGATGCAATAGTAAAACTTGTAAATTTATTAGAGATAATTTAAATATAGAGATTTATTCACATCACAGTATGCAAGAAGATTTTAATATTTCATTTATTGAAGAGGAAAAATTAATAAAAGATATTTTTAAAAATGATAGGATTGTCAAATTGCACTACAATAATTCTAAAAAATATGGATTTAATCATAAAAACTGGGGAGATACTAAGGGAGAAGACTTCTATAATGATGTTTGTATAATATTAAATAAAAATACTGAGGATCTATTTTTTAAAAAATCCTTAAATACGTTAGCTCCATCTACTAAAAATAAATTATATGTTGCGTTAACTAGAGCAAGAGGTAATACATTTTTTATAAGTTACAAAAATTTAAAAATTATAAATAGCTAATTTTTCTCCGGTACTGGGAATGGGATGGGACTAAAAATCTGAAAATGTCCTATAATTAGGTGGATTTGGTGATACTCAAAAAAATAGAATCATGTATTTTGAATGGTTTGGGATGTATCGGACGTTTGGAAAAGAAGAATGGGAATAAAACTACCCTGCGTGGGAGTTTTACGCGAAAAATAGCGCAGAGCGCGGAGAGCAGTGAAACTGCGATTTTCGGTAAGTACAAAAATTTCTAAAATGGCTTAATTACAAGCTATAAAGAGAATGGATAATGGCTACTGGTACTCAAATGGTACTGAAAGTAAAAAGAATAATTAAAATAATAGTTCCAAGTGGTTTACATTTGGACAAAAAATTAGACCGTAGTTTCAAGCTGCGGTCTTTTTAGTTAAAAACATGCTTTTTTGTTATAATTATATTAACAAATATAGTGTACATGGGAACTACTATTAATCTTTACCAAAACTTTGTGCAGCCTCTTATGATTTTAGTTCTCAGATTGATGTTAATGTATATAGAACTAGCAAAATTTATAAAAAATAGAAGATTTATGTAATATTTCTTGCTAATATACGTCTTATAGGATAGAGAGGGTGAATGCTTTTATGGATGATAAGGACATAATCAAATTATATTTTGATAGAGATGAAGCTGCAATCAAAGAAACAGATTTAAAATATGGACCCTATTGCTTTAGCATTAGTAACAATATTTTGAATGATTTCCAAAGTTCAGAGGAATGTGTTAATGATACCTACCTAGAGACTTGGAGGACCATTCCACCTCAAAATCCAAATGTTTTCAAATTATTTCTGGCAAAAATTACAAGAAATTTGTCCCTAGATTGCTATCGAAAAATACATGCCGAAAAAAGAGGAGGAGGGCAAATTCCCTTGATACTTGACGAGCTAGATGAGGTTATCACAGGTAATTATGACTTGGAGCAAGAGGTTATCTATAGAAATTTGTTAAGGTTTTTAAATGACTTTGTCAAAAACTTATCCGACGAAGATAAAACAATCTTTCTACAACGTTACTTCTACGCCATACCAATCAAGGAAATCGCATCAAATTCAAACTACAAGTACAACAATTTAGTGACAAAGCTCCATAGGCTTAGGAAAAAACTAAGAGACATCTTAGAAAGCGAGGAATTATTATGAGAAAGATTAATAGAGAAAATAAGAATACCGAGATTCTATTTAAGGCAATTGGTGACCTAGAAGAAGATAGCTATAAGTCAACTGGAGGAGAAACTATTGACCCGACCACCAAGGTTAGGTATAAAAATTTTTCATGGAAAAAATTTGGAGGCCTTGCAGCGTGCATAGCCTTAGTCATTGTTTCCGTTAGCCTTTTGATAGATATGTTGCCTGGCAGTAGTTCTAGGGGTCCATCTAAGAAAATCACTACTGATGAGTCCGGCTCATTTATGCGATACGAGGGACCAATCCTACCGCTAATCCTAGGCTCTGCCGATTATATGGATGATATAAGTGCTGAGCGTAAATTAACTTTTGATTTCTTTACTACAAACATCGCAGATTCAAGCCCGAAAAGAGCCTTACTAAAGGACCAATATTTGATAAAAAACAAGGGCTCTGCAAAGAAAATAAAGGTCTTCTATCCATTCATATCAAGCGCTGATGCTTTATCCTATTCATATCCAAAAATTGAGCAAGATGGAAAAGTTTTGCAGGCAAAATTGTATTATGGCAAATATACAGGGGACTTTGTTTCAAGTGCCAATGAAATAGATCCATCTGAAACCTTAAACCTTAGGGATTATATATCTTGGAAAGACTATCAAAAAACTTTAAATGACGGGTCATATTTGAAAGACGCTCTTAGCCAAGCCGCAGACACCAAAGATATACCAGTAGCAGTTTATAGTTTTACAAATAGTTACTATGAAGAAAGTCCACAAGCGGAAAATCCAACTTTAGTCGCTGGCATCGAAATTGATAGGGACAAGTCCAAGGTCATAAGCCTAGGCTTTGATGGCTTTGCCAAACTTGACGATGGCAAGGAAGAATTTTACCAATACTCCATCCCAAAAAAGGATGAAAAATCCTTCCATGGAGACAGGCGCTATCTGATTATACTAGGTCAAGACACACCAAGAGTAAAAATTGAAGCCCAAAGTACAGGGGGCTGGGATGGCTACGAAGACAAATCATCCAAGCTTAGAAATAATTTGAAAAATGCTGGAGCAGACCTAGATCGACAAGAAATGAGTCTGGATGAGGCATTAGATTTGACATTACCAATTCTTTTTGAGGGATATAAAGATAATCAATCATCAAGAAAAAAAGGCGCTGCCTATTGGAAATTTGATAATGACAATATTCCATCATACACCTTATCTTATGAAGAATACAAAGCTCTCTACATCAAAGAACTCTATGCCACAGGAGTGCTTAGTGAAAAACCAATGATGAGATACGAAGACGGCAATCTAGACCTAATGGATGTAACCAACATTCAAAGAATCATCTTTGCAGAATTTGAAATAGACCTAGGAGACAATCAAACAAGTCAAATAACTATAAGCTCCTATAAGCAAGGATCTTACGACTTCTACGGCAAAAGAAATGACCAGAAAATATATGGATACGACCTATTAACCAACGTAGACTCAGCCATAGACTTGGATAAATTCGAAACAGAAATCATCGACTACGACAAGCTAGACATAGGAGAACAAAACTTTGCATTTGATTTAGAAAAAAATATTAAGAGCCTAATCCTATCCAAGGATATAGACCACTACTTTATGGAAGTAACCACAAAGGAATAAATAAAGACAATCTCAATAAGGCACCTAGAAAAACTAGGTGCTTTTTGCTTATTAGAATTAGGATCTAGCAAATATGATATAATGGGTAAAGAATTCCACTGTGCGTGAGTTCAACGAGAAAAATAGCGCGGAGCACGGAGAGCGGTGAAACTGCGATTTTCGGTAGTCGCAAAAAATTAAAACCCGTATAAAATCAATGGTTTTAAGACCTTTAAAAGTTCAACTGAGACATATTTGGATAAAAAAATTTAAAAGAATAATTCTTGGATGGCTACCAAGAGGCTTAGAAAAAATAAAAGCTCTGGACTTAGGCTCTAGAGATTTTTGTTTATAATTTAAAAAGAGGTGTGCAATGGTTATTTTAAAGAAAATCTCATCTTCAAATGAGGAAGTTGTTTATGAATATTATCCAGAAGGGAAAACTGAATATCCGGGGAAAATTGTCGCAAATTTAAGAGAAGGTAAGGTTTTTCTTAAAGAAAGCTCACAAAAAGATTTCTATAGAGAAATACTTGGATCAGAACTTAATGACATGAGAAACAGCATAAATAAGATGAGAGTTGAAAATGGAGAAGAGCCATATACTGAGGAAGAACTGCCAATTTGTGATCCTGATAAAGATTATGGTGGTTATGTATATGCAGAAAAAGCTCTCACTAAACTTTCAGAATCCTTTGAAACTAATGATTTCAGAGATGAATATATGGTTGCTTGGTATTAGCAAAAAATTATGTTACATAATTTTGATGAATCCTAAGATTAAGATTAGAAGGAAGGTATACATGAAAAATTTATCAAAACTCTATCCGCTTACTGTTGCCTTAGGGCTAATATTTTTAAATTTCAATTTTTTTAATCAATATGAGTCTCTAAGGGCTGCTGGAAAGATACTAATTGTAATCTCAATTATTTTGTTCTTTGTAAAATATTTTTCATCCAATAAATAGAGAAGATAAAAATAAAAAGTTAATTAAATATTTTAACTAGAGGATAGGCGACATGCTTATCCTTTTTTGGTTGGGCTTATTAAGATTTACAGAAACTCATTATGCTATAATAAAAATAAATAAATGTTTTAATTAAGCCAATTAATCGTCAAGGGAGGAAAATATTTGATAAAAATACTTGTAATTATAATGTTTCTAGTACCGACAATAATAAACTACAAGCACAAAAGAAAAAACATTTTTGATGTCAAGAAGAGAACCAAGGAAATGATATGGGTCTTAGCGTTATTAATCGTTGGAAGTTATATGTGCTATAAGTTCGATAACACAGTGCTTGGTTACTTAATAGCCGTAGCAGCGACGATAATGCTTTATACATCAGTGTTTTTCCAAGGATTTACAGAAGAAGGGATAAATATATTCTTAGGCACAAGTCCAATATTAAAACTCGCTAGCTTCGACGAAATAAATACAATAGACATGGAAGAAACCGACAAAGATGAATTGATCCTAACGATCGAAGCATATGGAACCACATTTGTTCAAGTTTATGAAAAAGAGACAGAGTCAAGCTTTTTCGAGAATAATTAATAATTATTATCACGCTATACGTAGAGCATTAAGAAAAAACTTTGACGTTATTTAAAACAAGAAGATAAAAGTTGATGCTATACGTATAGCATTAGTAAATATAAAATAAAAAGAGAGCACCGAACTAGATCATACTGATCGATCACACCTCCACCTGGTCATATTCACGATCACACCTCCACCAGGTCATACTGAATAAGCGTTGCGAGTCGAAGTATCTTAACAGAAAAAAATAGATGCTTTACGTAGAGCATTTAAAAATTAAATTGAATTTAATTTAAAATTTTTCAAAAAATACATTATTTTTGCAATAAAAAATTATGATAAAATAACATTGATAACAGTTATTAATAGGAGAACGAAATGTTAAAAAAATTTTTTGAAAATGTAAAAAATCCAAAGAATAATTTCGGCGGTCGCTTCATGGTCAAAGGAATGAACATAGGTCACGAAAAATTGGCGAAATGGGGAAGATCCTTCTTACAAATTAAATCCTCAGATGTAGTTTTAGATCTAGGATGCGGCGGTGGACGTAATGTTCAATATTTTTTAACGAAGGCTAAAAAAGTATATGGAATGGACTATTCTAAAACAAGTGTCGATATCGCAAGCTCAGTAAATAGCGAAGCTATAAGAGATGGCAGGTGCAAAATAATTGAAGCAGACGTGGCTAAGTTACCTTTTGAAGATGGATCCATAAATATAGTTACAGCATTTGAAACCATTTATTTTTGGAAGAATATAGAAGTACCTTTTAGGGAAATCCATCGGGTTTTAGTGAAGGATGGTCAGTTTTTAATATGCAATGAAGGAGCATATAGAGAGCATAAAAATGTAAAAAAATGGGCGGATATGCTGGATTTTGAAGTATATTCTCCTGAATATCTCACAGAAACATTGGCTAAGATTGGTTTTAAATGTGAATATCAACTGGACGAGAAATATCATTTGGCATTTTTGGCTAAGAAATTATAAAAAATTTACGAAAACACCTGCAGAAGTAGGTGTTTTTCTTTTATAGGTATGGTCTGATTTGCGTAGAGAGTAAAAATAGAATTAACTCGGGTATATACAGAATAATAAAAAAACAGGAGCATATATGGGAAATTTTAAATCAAAAGACTACAAAATATTTGAAATGTTTGACAAAGATTGGGGACTTGTAACCGCAGGTACGATGGAGTGCCACAACAGCTGCACAATTAGTTGGGGGAGCTTAGGAAATATCTGGGGAGATGGAAATAAAAGCCTGCCGATAGTGACAATATACATCCACCCAGCGAGATACACCAGTGAATTTTTAAATGAATCAGAAACATTCACCGTAAGTTTCTATCCGAAAAATTATAAAAAATCATTAGGCTACATGGGTTCACATTCAGGAAGGGATGGCAACAAGGACGAAGCAGCAGGACTTACACCAATTCAAATGGGAGAAAGTGTAACATTTGAAGAAGCAAACTTAACATTTCTATGCAAAAAACTTTACCAACACCAATTATCAAAAGAAAACCTCGCACCAAAAGTAAAGGAATACTACGCCTCAATGCCAAAAGTTTATCCTGACTTCAAAGGAGGATGGCAACCGCACATAGTCTTTGTTGGAGAGATAATAGACGTGATGGATAGGAGATAATAGAAAACATATAAGCACTTAACATTGTTAGGTGCTTTTTTGATGCGACAAATCATTCCAATACAAAATCTACAAACTACTTTCCCTTATGTTTTTAAGTTAAATATAAGCTGCTATGTTATAATTAAGTTTAGAGAATGTTTTCATAACGCAAAAAAATTAAACTAAATCTAACAAATTATAATTTAAATTTACATAATAGTACGAGGTGGGTAATTTGAAACTCATTGACAACATAAATATAACTTTAAAAGATGATTTAACCAGTGAAATTAAAAAGGGCTCCAAACTTTCCATAGCGGCGGCAAGTTTTTCTATATATGCCTACGACCAACTTAAAAAGGAACTAGAAAACATAGATGAACTGAGATTTATATTTACATCTCCAACATTTATAAAATCCAATGAAAAAAAGGAGATGAAACAGTTCGATATTTTTAGAAAAGAGAGGGAACGAAGCCTCTTTGATTCTAAGTTCGAAGTGAAACTTAGAAACGAAATGACTCAAAAGGCTATCGCTAGAGAATGTGCGGACTGGATTAGAAGAAAGGCAATTTTCAAATCCAACAAGACAAGCGAAAATATGATGGGCTTTTTAAACTTAGATGACAAGAACTACTACCCTATATCCAACTTCACAACGGTGGATTTGGGGTTAGAAAGAGGAAATAATGCCTACTTTATGATCAATAAATCTGAACCTCCCAACAGCTTAGCATATTTAAATCTATTTGAAGAACTTTGGAACGACAAGGATAAGATGGACGAAGTTACAGAAAAGGTAATCGACAGCATCACCACTGTTTACAACGAAAATTCTCCAGAGTATCTCTACTTTATAACTCTCTACAATATTTTCAATGAATTCTTGGTAGATATATCTGAGGATGAACTTCCAAACGAAGCCACTGGATTTAAAGATAGCAAGATCTGGAATATGCTCTTTAACTTTCAAGAGGATGCAGCCCTTGCAATTATAAATAAACTTGAAAAATATAACGGATGTATACTTGCTGACTCAGTAGGACTTGGTAAAACATTTACAGCCTTGGCGGTGATGAAGTACTACGAAAATAGAAATAAATCCGTCCTAGTGCTATGCCCAAAGAAACTCTCCGAAAACTGGAATACATACAAGGGAAATTATATAAATAACCCAATTGCATCTGACAGGATGAGGTACGATGTCCTTTTCCACACGGATCTATCCAGGGACAGGGGCGAATCAAACGGAATAGACCTAGAGAGAATCAACTGGGGCAACTACGACTTAGTAGTCATAGATGAGTCCCACAACTTTAGAAATGGCGGCAAGATTTCAGAAGACGGAGACAAAGAAAATAGATATACAAGACTTATAAACAAGGTTATAAGAACAGGAGTAAAGACCAAGGTCCTCATGTTATCGGCAACTCCTGTCAACAATAGATTCAACGACCTCAAAAATCAACTGGCATTATCCTACGAAGGACAGAGTGAAAATCTAAATAATAAATTAAAGACAGATAAAAATATAGAAGATATATTTAGACTAGCACAGAGATCATTTAACGAATGGAGCAAGTCCACACCACAAGAAAGAACCACAGAAAATCTGCTTCACTCCTTGGATACGGATTTCTTCGAACTACTGGACAGTGTAACCATAGCAAGATCTAGAAAACATATCCAAAAATATTACGACACCAAGGACATAGGAAGATTTCCAAAACGAAACATACCTATATCGAAAAGACCAGGGCTTACAGATTTAAAAGCGACAGTAAATTATAAAGACATATCAGAAACCCTGACATCACTTAACCTAGCAATCTATACACCAACGGACTTTATCCTTCCAAGCAAGATGGCAAAGTACATGGACATGTACGATGAAAAGACCAGGGGAGGACTGACCCAATCTGGACGTGAAAAAGGAATCAAGAGGCTCATGGCGATAAATCTTTTAAAGAGACTAGAAAGCTCCGTCTATTCATTCAACCTAACCCTAAAGAGGATAAACGAACTCATCACCAAAACCATAGATACCATCGAAAAATATGAAGAAAGTAAAAAGACTGCAGACCTTGAACTAGACGACTATTCAAATATGGATTTCGACGGAGACGATATGGAAGATGACTACATAATAGGACGAAAAGTTGAAATAAGTATAGAAGATATGGACTATGTAAGCTGGAAGGATTATTTGAAGAAGGACAAGGAATACCTGGACCTACTCATCTCAATGGTGGACGATATAAAACCAGACCATGATACTAAGCTACAGACACTTTTAAAAATCATAGATGAAAAAGAAAAAAATCCAATCAACCCAGGCAATAGAAAACTTTTGATCTTCACAGCATTTGCAGATACGGCGAACTACCTCTACAAAAATATATCATCATATGCAAAATCAAATTATAATTTGGAAACAGCATTGGTAACGGGCACCACAGAAGGTAGAACCACCATCAAGACTGTAAAAGCAAGTTTAAATGATGTGCTCACCCTATTCTCCCCAAAATCAAAAGGAAAAGATAAATTATATCCAAATAAAAAAGAAGAGATAGACATATTGATCGCCACAGACTGTATCTCTGAAGGACAAAACCTACAGGACTGCGACTACTTAATAAATTATGATATACATTGGAATCCAGTTAGAATCATTCAAAGGTTTGGAAGGATAGACAGAATAGGCTCTACCAACGAAGAGATACAACTTGTAAACTTTTGGCCAGACGTGGACCTAGATGAATATATAAATCTAAAGGGAAGGGTAGAAGGCAGGATGAAGGCTGTGAACCTCACATCCACAGGAGACGATAATATCCTCACCCCAAACGAAGAACTAGAACTTGAATATAGAAAGAAACAACTTAGAAAACTCCAAGAAGAAGTAGTGGATCTAGAAGATATGGACACAGGAATAAATATAATGGACCTCGGACTAAATGAATTTAGACTGGATCTACTTAACTACTTGAAGAAACATCCAGAAATAGAAGATGCGCCAAAGGGAATGAACGCAATAGTAAGAGCCACAAACGACTTGGAGCCGGGAGTAATATTTGTCCTTAAAAATTTAAAATCAAGCGTAAATATAGAAGGCAAGAACAGACTTCATCCATTCTACATGGTATACGTGACAGAGGAAGGAGAAATAAAGATCAACCACCTCCACGCAAAGAAGACTTTGGACACCTACAGACTACTCTGTAGAGAAAGAGAAAAACCAGAAGACAAACTGTGTAGAAAGTTCAACGCAGAGACAAAAAACGGCAAGAAAATGTCCGAGTATTCAGACCTCCTAGAAGAAGCAATCATCTCCATAATCGATGTAAAAGATGAAGACGAAGTAGACCGATTCATCTCAGGCGAAGAAGTGAGCTTTTTAAGTGAAAAGATAGAAGGCTTAGACGATTTTGAACTGGTAAGTTTCCTCGTAATAAAAGGTGAAGACTATGCTTAATCTTCCGAAGACCACAGAGATAAATAGAACAATATTTAAAAATAAAATCTATCGCAAATTCAAAGACCAACTAAAGGGACAGAAAAAGGAAATATTTGACAGAGAAATCTCAAAACTTGTAATCACGAACCAACTGTCAGAAGAATCCATAAATATACCAGGCAAAGACGAAATAAATTATATAACATTCTTAAAAGTAGAACTAAAGACAAGAGACTTCACAGAAGCAAACATAGCACACATATCAAAACTCTTTGGACAAAATCTAATCTTCATCCTAAATTACGAAGAAGATTATAAACTTGGAGTCTACAGGGGAAGACTATTCACCACAGAGTGGAAAAAGCTAGAAGACTTAGAACTTAAAATCCAAGGACTAAATTTAAAGAGTGTGTGGGACAACCTACTTATACAGATAGGAAATATAGAAGTAGAAAAAGACAACACCATAGAAGAACAGATAGAAATAGATGAGAAGAAAGAAAAATTAAAGAGATTAATCGACAGCACAAGAAAGAAGATGGGCAGAGAAACCCAAGCAAAGAAGAAACGTGAACTGTTTAAAGAAATAAAAAATTATGAAAAGGAGCTAGAAAATTACAATGGATAAGCTAAACATGCAGACGAAAAACCTGGCAGATGAAAAATTCGAAGCCTTGAAGAAACTATTTCCAAATGCAATCACAGAGACCATAGATGAAAATGGCGAAGTAGTAAGAGCCATAGACAAAGATATCCTTGCACAGGAAATATCCAATGAAGTGGTAGAAGGAAGGGACGAGAGATACCAATTCACCTGGCCGGACAAGAGAAAGGCGATGCTAAATGCCAACGCACCAATCTCCAAAACCCTAAGACCATGTAGAGAAGAGAGTGTAAACTTCGACGAAACGGAAAATCTATACATAGAAGGGGGACAACCTGGACGTACTTAAGCTACTTCAAGAAACCTACCTAGGCAAGGTGAAGATGATCTACATCGATCCACCATACAACACGGGAAAAGATTTCGTCTACAATGACTCCTTTAAAAAATCTACAGAAGAATATCTAGAAGAGAGTGGACAAGTAGATGAAGAGGGAAATAGGCTTGAAGTAAACCCAGAGTCCAATGGAAGATTCCACACAGACTGGCTAAATATGATCTACCTTAGACTTAAACTTGCAAGGAATCTACTTTCTGATGATGGAGTTATCTTTATATCAATAGATGATAATGAACAGGCAAATTTAAAAAAAGTTTGTGATGAAATTTTTGGATCAAGCAATTATTTAAACCAATTTGCTTGGGTTTCAAATATCACTGGGCGACAAATCGCAGGTTGTGGTGCGGCAAAGACATGGGAGAGTGTTCTTGTTTATTGCAAGGACAGCGCTTCATCATTTGGTCTAACCGTTGACATCACTTTTGCGAAAGAAAAAATGTCCGACTCGTATAAGGGGTTTAATAAGGATATTCGTACTGACAGCAGAGGCGCATTTGCGGTTGGTGATACTCTATACAATCACAATCGCAAATTCAACGAAGAAACTCGTCCCAACTTGGTATTCTCGATTTTTTATAATCCTGATACAGAACAAATCATAACTGGCAATATCGGTGAACAGCATCCTGGTTTTGTAGAAATTCTTCCTCACGCAAATGGCGATGGTGTTCACAAGTATCATGCGTGGAGATGGTCAAGACAAAAAATAGCCAACGAGAGCTATGATTTAATTGTCTTAAAAACAGCAAGCGGAGGTTATGAGATTTACACGCGCATCCGTGATTTTAACAACACCTTGCTGAAGGATATAATTACTAATATTTCCAATGGCGATTCTGAAGTCCAAAAATTGTTTGGCGGAAAAAAATACTTTGACTATCCGAAGTCCGTTGATTTGTTACGAACCTTCATCGCATCCATCAACGACAAAGAAGCAATTATTATGGATTTCTTTTCCGGTTCTGGAACTGCCGCTCATGCAGTTATGGAACTTAATGCGGAGGATGGTGGCAATCGTAAATTTATAATGGTGCAACTACCAGAGGAGACGGACGAAAAATCAGAAGCATACAAGGCTGGTTACAAAAATATCTGCGAAATAGGCAAGGAGAGAATCCGTCGTGCTGGTAAGAAGATCCTAGAGGATAACAATGACAAGGAAGGAATAGAAAAGCTGGATATCGGATTTAGAGTTCTCAAAACCGACACTTCCAATATGAAGGACGTCTACTACAAGCCTGCTGATTTAGATCAAAACTTCTTGGGAGAGCTTATGGACAATATTAAGATGGACAGAACTCCTGAGGATCTACTATTCCAAGTGATGCTGGACCTAGGCATACCTCTTTCTACTAGCATCGACGTTATTAAGATTGAAGGCAAGGATGTGTTTGTAGTGGACGATGGATACTTAATCGCATGCTTCGACAAGGATATAGATGACGCATTGGTAACTGAGATTGCCAAGAAGGGACCTGCCTTTGCAGTCTTTAGAGATGCTTCTATGAAGAGTGACTCCGCCCTCAATAATTTTGACCAAATATTTGAAAGAATAAGTCCAGAGACCAGCACTAGGGTGATGTAGTATGAAATTTAATTTTAGAATACAGGAGTACCAAACCAGGGCTGTGGATTCTGTGGTAAATGTGTTTCGAGGTCAGAGCAACCAAAGCGGCATCAAGTACAGAATCGACCCAGGTAAGAGAAAGAATGAAGAAGCTGGACAGACCACCATGGTAGAGTTTGAACTTGGTTTTAAAAACAATGAGCTTGAACTTAGTAAGGAGGAACTACTTAGCAATATAAAGTCCATCCAAATAAATAACAATATCAAGACTTCGGATTCATTGGTGAAGGGACAGGGAGCCTGTTCCTTGGATATTGAAATGGAAACCGGTACTGGCAAGACCTATGTGTACATCAAGACCATGTATGAACTGAACAAAAATTATGGTTGGAGTAAGTTCATAGTGGTGGTGCCTTCCATTGCCATCCGTGAAGGGGTGAAGAAGTCCTTTGAGATGACGGAAGACCATTTTATGGAACAGTACGGCAAGAAGATCCGTTACTTCGTCTACGACAGCAAGAATTTAAATCAGATTGAGACCTACTCTTCCGATGCTGGGATCAATGTGATGATTATAAATACCCAAGCCTTCAACACTTTGAAGGAAGGGGCAAAGAACAATACGGCGAGAATTATCTACAGTGAGAGGGATGAGTTTGGTTCCAGAAGACCTATCGATGTTATAAAGGCAAATAACCCTATCCTCATTCTCGATGAGCCTCAGAAGATGGGAGGACAGGCTACTCAAACCTCTCTTAAAAATTTCAATCCTCTATTTTCTATTAACTATTCTGCTACCCACGCCAAGGAACACAATCTCGTGTATGCTCTAGATGCGGTAGATGCCTTCAATGAAAGGCTAGTTAAGAAGATTGAGGTCAAGGGATTTCAAGTTAAGAACCTAAGAGGTACCGACATCTATCTCTACCTGGACGAAATTATTCTCTCAGACAAGAAACCCCCTACCGCAAGGATGGAGATTGAGGTTAAAAATGTAAATTCAATTAAGAGAACCATGAGGATCTTCTCCGTGGGAGACAATCTCTACGAGATTTCAAAAAATATGGAGCAGTACAAGGGATATACCATTGCAGAGATAGATCCTAGAAATAACAAGATAATTTTTACCAATGGAGAAGAGATAAGTAAGGGCGATGTGTCTGGAGATGCTTCAGAAAAAGATTTGAGACTTATCCAAATTAGGGAAACCATTAAATCTCACTTTGAAAAGGAAAATGAACTTTTCAACCAAGGTATAAAAACTCTGTCTCTATTCTTTATAGACGAAGTTGCGAAGTACAGACAGTATGATGAAGATGGGAATGAGCTGCTTGGAGAGTATGGAAAGATTTTCGAAAGAGAGTACAATTCAATTTTGAATCAGTACATCAACCTCTTCGATGATGACTATGTGAAATATCTAAAATCCATCGACGTGCACGACACCCACAAGGGCTATTTTTCCATTGACAAGAATGGTCGTGCCATCAATAGTAAGGAGAATAAAGATAAGATATCCGACGATATCTCTGCATACGATTTGATTCTTAAAAATAAGGAAAGGCTTCTAAGCTTTGAAGAACCTACTAGATTTATATTTTCCCACTCTGCTCTTCGTGAGGGATGGGACAATCCAAATGTGTTTCAAATCTGTACTCTGAAGCACGGAAAAAGTGTAACCATGAAGAGGCAAGAGGTTGGTCGTGGTCTTAGACTCTGTGTGAATGAGCTTGGATCTAGAATGGATGCAACGGCGCTTGGAAGAGATGGGGTCCATGAATTAAATAAACTAACCGTTATCGCCAGCGAGTCTTACCAAAGTTTCGTAGAGGATCTTCAAAAAGATACGAAGAAGAATCTGCGTGATAGACCTACTAAGGCTAATAGGGAATACTTCGTCGGCAAGACTGTTTTAATAGATGGTGAAAAATATAAATTAACTATTCAAGAAGCTACAATGTGCTATCAATACTTGTTAAAAAACGAATATGTTTCCAGCGACGGAGAAGATAGTATCACTGAAAAATATCATGCTGATTTAGAAAATAATACACTGGCAGAACTTCCAGAACCATTAAAAGATATGGGAGAAGGCATCCACAGATTGATACAAGGAATATTTAGTGACAGTGATATTGAAAATATGTTTGATAATGGTCACGATACTAAGGTGCTTGACAATGATTTAAACGACAATTTCTACAAAAAAGAATTCCAAGCTCTTTGGAAAAATATAAATCACAAGTATGCCTATATCGTTTCCTTTGATAGCGATGAGCTGATTAAAAAATCAATCAGATCCATCGATGAGAACCTGTATGTGACAAGGCTTCAGTACACAGTTTCCAGTTCAGAACAGAAGGATGATTTGACTGTAGCTGATTTTCAAGAAGGATATGTATTTAAATCTGCTAAATCAAGCACCCATGATATAGATAATGCAGAAAGCAGTAATATAGAATATGATTTAATCGGTAAGATTGCAGAGAACACTGTGCTTACGAGAAGGACAGTGGTGAATATTCTAAAGGGAATTGAACCAACTAGATTTTCAATGTACAAAGAAAATCCTGAGGAGTTTATAAGCAATGTATCTAGGCTTATAAATGAACAGAAGGCAACCATCATAGTTGAACATATTTCCTACAATGAGACAGAAGGAAGGTATGACAACTCAATATTTACTGCAGAGAAGAACGGAACATTGGATAAGGCATTTAAAGCTAAGAAACATATAAAACCATATGTATTTACCGATGGAAACGCAGAAAAATCTGTAGAGAGAAGGTTCGCCGAAGATTTGGATGGGGCAGAAGAAGTCTGTGTATATGCAAAACTTCCGAGAGGATTTGCGATACCGACTCCAGTGGGAAATTATAGTCCGGACTGGGCGATAGCATTTAATGCAGGCACGGTAAAACACATCTTCTTTATAGCAGAGACAAAAGGCTCTATGGAAAGTTTGCAACTAAGACCGATTGAAAAAGCAAAGATCTCATGTGCAAAGAAACTATTCAACGAAATATCTACAGAAGACGTAGTCTACCACGATGTAAATAGCTATGAAGCACTGTTAAATATCATGCCTAAGATAAATAAGACGGTGAAAAAATAAATTTCTGAAAGGTTTTAAATGAGTTTTGAAATAAATATAAGAGGAACTCAAGTAAAATTAAATATTCGAAACTATCAGATGGATAATCGTGAAGATTTTAGTGATTAGTGCAAGTGTGATTTCTCTTTAGTTTCTGGAGATTGGCTAAAGTATTATGTTAAAGACGATGAAATTCTACTTTCTAGCGAGGTTGATGAGCTGGAGGAGAATCTTACTCTTCTTCTTGAAAATAAATTTTCAGATGTTGCTTTTATGCCATGTATTGAGCCGGATTTCTGTTTTATTTTGTATCCTAAAAGGGATCTAAGGGACGATCCTAAGTATACTTATGTTCAACCTGGTTATGAAATAGAGGATATCTATCTGGAGTGGAGAATATATTTTTGGAATGAAGGTCTAACGGATAATTTCTTAAATTTTACTCTTAATCGTGATGAGATTATAAAGTTTCGAGATTATTTAAGAGAAGTTAAAAATTCATAAATTTAATTATAACGGGAGTTAATATGAAAATTAATATCAGAGAGGCGCTTCCTAGTGATGCAGAAAAAATATTGGAACATATAAAGATTTGTGGCTCTGAAACCGATAATCTGAGTTATGGAGAAGAAGGTCTACCGATAACAATTGAAGAAGAAGAGAGAATTTTACAAGAGCTTTTAAATTGTGATAATGAGATTATGCTTGTTGCTGAGGTAAATGGAATGATTGTTGGAACTGCAAACTATTCTACTTTAAATAACAGAAGAATGTCCCATCGTGGCACTATAGGTTTGTGCGTTCAAAGAAAATTTTGGAACCAAGGAATTGCAACAAATCTTATAGAAACTTTGATTAAATTCGCAAAAGAAAAGGCAAAATCAAAGATTATATCTTTGGAAGTTAGAAGTGATAATAAAGCTGCGATACATTTATATAAAAAATTTGGATTTGAAAAAATAGGTACATTTGAAGGCTACTTTGAAATTGACGGAGATTTAATTGATTTTGACTATATGTATTTAAAAATTTATAAATGAAGAGAAAGTAGCGCCTGCGTATGTAGGCGTTATTTTTGTACATAGATGTGTAGGTTAAATATAAGTCAGATCCTTCGACTACGACGGCAAAAGCCGTCTTCGCTCAGGATGACAATTTGGAAAGATGGTGTTCATGAAGGGTGACTGTAGTTGGGAGGGTCACTGTAGCCTTCGGCTGTGGAAGCAAAATGCTTCCGCTACGAGTTTGAATATTAATACAATTGTTTTCGCCACAATTTGTTTTCGCGGTTCAATCATGATTTTATTGTACTTTTATAGTTTTATAGATATAATAGAAACAATAACATTACACGATTAAAGCATAGAAGCAACATTGTAAAGGGAGGATTTTATGAAAAGAATTTCTGGGGACAAGGTTATTTATGAATTTACTGAAAATTTGACGCCAGTGGAGACTGTTAAAAGTGGTGAGACTGTTGTATTTGAAGCTAATGATTGTTTCTACCAACAACTTAGAAAAGACGGTGCGACCATCGAAGATATCAACATGGCTCATGTGAATCCTGCTACTGGTCCTGTGGCTATTGAAGGGGCTGAAGTCGGTGATCTATTGGCTGTTACCATTGAACAAATCGATCTCGATGATTTTGGGACTGCTCTTTGCGAACCTGGTCATGGCGTGCTCGGTTCTCTTGAATTTAAAAGAGCTCAAAGGGATATTCACATCGAAGGTGGATATGCGATTTTTTCTGATGAAATAAAAATACCTCTAAATCCAATGGTTGGTGTGATCGGTGTGGCTTCGAAGGCTGGTAACGGTTCTTGGCAAAATGCAATTCCTTGGAAACACGGTGGCAACATGGACAGTACTGTTGTGAAGGAAGGCTCTACAATCTATTTTCCTGTTGGTCAAGATGGGGCGATGTTTGCTCTTGGTGATTGTCACGCTTGTATGGGCGATGGCGAGATGTCCTTCGCGGCTTTGGAAATTAAAGGCGATGTCACTGTAAGTTTTGAACTGATTAAGAATAAAGGAAGAGATGTGGAATGGCCTTTCGTAGTTCATGATGGCAAGATTTCATTTATCGTTTCTGGTGAGACTTCTGATGAAGCGTCTTTTAAAGCTGCAGAAGTTGCGATTAACCACATTGCAAATGCTCTTAATATTTCTTTTGAAGAGGCTTATATTATAGGTTCTTTGGCAGTGGATCTAGAAGTTTCTCAGCTAGTAAATCCAATGAAGACCTATCGTTCTACAATTTCTAAGGAAGTTTTGAGTTTGGATAAACTACTAAACTCTCTATAAAAAATAAAACTAAATAAATTTATGAAACCGTAGTGAAATTGCTACGGTTTTTATTGTAAATTTTTAAATTTAATTGTATTATTAAATCTACTTATTTTAAAAGGAGATTTTATGGATTTAAATAGACGTTTTAATCATGAGAAATTAAAGAAGTTTCAGATTTTAAATGGAGCGAAGCTTAAGTACATTGCTTTTCTTTCGATGCTAATAGACCATGTGAACAATGGCGTAATTACACCACTCTTAGATGGAAAGGGCACACTTTTATACATTTCAAATATATTTTCAATCTTAGGTAGGATTGCCTTTCCAATATTTATTTTTTTCATCGTGGAAGGGTTTTTTAAGACCAGAAATAGAAAAAGGTATCTATTTAATTTAGTTTTGTTTGGAATTATTTCGGAAGTTCCATTCGACCTATTCACTTCAAAGATGTTTTACAATCCAAATTGGAATAATATGATGTTCACATTGGCCCTTTGTCTTGTGACGATTTGGATAATCGATGAGGTGAAGGATAGAATAAATAATAGATATCTTTGGTACGGACTATCTCTTGTAATCGTCATGGCATTTGGACTTTTGGCAATGCAACTTAGCCTCGACTACGACTACCATGCGATAATCCTTGCATATGTTTTCTATATCTTTTACGATAGACCTGTTCTTAGTGCGACGATTGGATATGTTTCTATAATCAAGGAGCTTTATTCATTTTTAGGCTTTGCCATGACCATAACTTATAATGGCAAGAGAGGCAAGCAAAACGAATGGATTAATTACCTCTTCTATCCAGTTCATCTTTTAATACTTGGGATTATTCGTATTTATTTTAATATTTAATTGTGCCGCAGTTATCTGCGGTTTTTTTAGACCTAAAATTTGCAGTAATTACTCATGAGATTTGGTTAAAAAATTATACATTAATTGGTGCATGGGTATAAATATTATAAATAAACTAGTAAAGGGGATTGGTTTAGTATGAAAAAATTAAAAAAATTAGAAAATGGATGGATGCAAGATGAGGATGGTTCATACTATATTTATTGTCCAGTGTGCGGTGAATTAGTTGAACTTTTTGACATATGTGACAATTGTGGATATCAAAATTCAGGAGATAAAGAGGGTTTGGATGGACCAACAGGACCGCATAAAATGACCTTAAGGCAAGCCAGAGAAGCATATAAAAAAGGCGAAAAAATAATATAAATCTTGTGTGAATATATAAAATAAAAAGAGCTACGAAAATAGCTCTTTTATATTGTCTTTATAAATGTAAATTTTGATTCTGTTGAGAGTTCTTCGTCAAATTCAAATCCTTCTAGGTTGAAGTTTTTTAAATCTTCCAGGTTTTCGATTTTATTCTTGCAAATATAGTTTAGCATGAGACCTCTTGATTTTTTAGAGATGGTTGAGTGAGATTTGAGTTTGCCATCTTTCTTTTCAAAGAAGTCAAAGTCGTAGATTTTAAATCTTTTTCTATCTATTAGGCTTGAAAATTCATCGGAAGCTAGATTTAGAATAGTTTCTCCATCGTAAAAAGCATCGTTAAATTCATCTTTCCAGAAATTTTTAAGACTTAGTCCATCGATTTTTATTCCAGTGTTCATGTCGAGACGATAGGGACGGACGAGTTTCTCTGGATTAATCGGTCCATAAAATGCTGAAAGGATGATAAGGTGGTCATCTAGGTATGCTCTTTCATCTGTGTTCAGAGAATCTATGTCGAACTTTCTAAAGGCAAGTCCCGTGTACATTTCGATGGCTCTATAACTTTCTTCGCTATCAAAATTATTTATATAATTTGTAACCTCATCTGCAACTTTGTCAGAGATTTTGTAGATCTTTTTTATTTCATTTTTATTTAATTTTTGAAGAACGTCCATTATTTGTTTTGTTTTGTCCGAGTAGGTTGTAGCTTCTTTATAAGGACTTTGAAAGCTCATTTCTTTGCTCGGTGAGAATATTATTTTCATAGTTACCTCCTATAATATTATAGCAAATGATATAATTTATTTATTAATATTATTTTGAGGTGAAAAATGGCAAAATATTTAAGAGAAAAGTCACCGAATTTTAAATTTAGCCTTCATGATGCGAAGATTATAGACATTGATTATGATTATGACGAAAATAGATTGATTTTTAAGACCCAAAGCGGTTTTATCGATATAGAAAGAAACGAAATGGTTGAGGGAGAGATCATTTTGGAAGGCGTGTCCTGGGATGACTCCTATGTCTACATCATGGAATATAAAAATGTTTTAACTGGCAATGTTGGCAGTTTCGTCGGAGAGAAGATGTACCTTGGTAATTTTATCGACGCATTTTATTCTAAATTTGGAAGCTTCGATGTGATGAGTGAATACGATTCTTATATGACATATATGTTAAGTGGATTTTTAAAGAGAGGAAATGAAGATTTAGAGGCGAACATTGAAATTTTCTATAAGGGAGATTTTATTTATAATGTGAGAGGGTAAAATAATTTAAATGCTATCCGGATAGCGTTATAATAATTATTAATTAAGGAGTTTGTATGAATATAATTTTTAAGGAAGACTGTATTCCTGAAATGGATGCTATTTTAAAACTATATAGTGACGTTGGTTGGACTGCGTATACCGACAATCCAGATGAGCTTTTAAATGGAATTAATTATTCTTTAAAAGTTTGGACTGTTTGGGATGGTGAAGCTCTCATTGGTCTTGCTCGTGTGGTTGGAGATGGATACACCATCATCTACATTCAAGATATTTTAATTTTAAATAAATATCAGGGAAATGGAATAGGCAGCGAACTTATAAAGCTTATTCTGGAAGAATACAAAGATATTAGGCAGGTGGTGCTTCTCACTGAAGACAGTGAAAAAACTATTGGTTATTACACAAAGAATGGTCTCACCGATGTGAGAGATTTGGAGTGCACCGCATTTGTAAAATAGGAGAATAAAATGAAATGTTTAAATTGCAATGATGATATGATTAAGGGAACTGTGGAAGGTGTAGGTCAAGGCGCTGGATCCTTCTACGAGTTTACCGCCGATGAAGAGAAGAAAAAATCAGGAATAGTTGGTTTCTTTACAAGAGAAACCGTTTCAATTTCTACCACCATCAAAGAGCAAGACGCTTGGTACTGTCCAAAGTGCAAAAAGGTCTTAATGTGGATGGACACAGATGAATAAAGTAAAAATACCATCGATTTGTTAAACGGTGGTATTTTTATGTTCAAATTTGATTTAATTTTTATATTCATCTAGCTCGATTAATTTGTCATTTTCCATTATAAATGGATTTGATGTGGTTTCAGATTTGTAGTCTTTGTACTTATCGTAAAGATATTTAAAACAGTCTTCTTTTGTAGCAAACTTTATAGCTTGGTAAGGTTCTTGGAAGCTTAGTTTTTCGATCCAAAGATAGTGATCATCTTCTTTAGCAAGGACTCCAACATGACCAATAAATAGTGAATCGTAATCCAAATCATCGTGAATGACTACAGAAACCATGGAAATATCCTCATTGAAATTTAAATTGAAATTGGAGAGATGTTCTTCCATTTTCTTTCCGTGAACTTTGTAATCCTTGGTCTTTTCTGTCTTTATCTTGGAAAATAAACTATAGAAATTTTCTTTTTCAGCATCCTTTAAAATTTCGCTATTATCAAGGGCACTTTTGTCGAAGGCCAGATCCTCGTTATCATATGGAATATTTTTAGAACTGATGCTGTTCTTTAGAAGAACAAAAGTATTTATCCTACAATTTGTGCCGATGAACTCACCTTTTTTAGAAGTCCATAGGCCATCTATTTTTTCAAAATCATATTCAGGATTTATAACTGGCTGAAAATCACCATAAAGGGATGTGTTCTCAATAGTTTCGTTGTAATCTTTAACAAGCGACGCAAACTCTTTTACATCTTCTTCTTTTAAATATTTTTTTAGAGTTTCTGTGACTTCTCGCAGACTCTCTTCTGAGCTCATATTGGACATGGTGGTTTCATTAAAATTCTTGTTATCTTCTAAGAAACTATCGCCACTCTTTCCACATGATACGAAAAAGACTCCACAGATTAGTATCGTAAGTAATTTTTTCATAGTACCTCCTATATTTATTATATTTTATCAAAGTTAAAGTTTTATGGTAAATATTTTCTAAATTGTTCACGAATTGTTTAATTAAATCTTCGAAATTTTAGTACGTTTCGGGTAAATATTTTAAAACATAAATTTTCATTAACAAGTTTAAATAGATATCAGTTGAGGGAGGAAGAGATGCGCAAATCAATTATTTTAATTATTTTTGCTATGGTTTTAATCATGACTGGATGCACTGGTCCAGGAGGTGATAAAGAAACTTCAAATGGCAAAGATATAACTAAAAAGATAAATGAGATCATTGAAAGAGAAGAAGCGAAGAATATAGGTACGAATCCAAACGACGGAGTGGATTACGATAATTCAGATTTAAAGACGATTTACTTAGCTGGAGGATGTTTCTGGGGTTTGGAGGCATACATGGAGAGAATCTACGGTGTGGCTGACGTAATTAGTGGCTATGCAAATGGAAACACAGAAAATCCAACTTATGAGGATGTTTCCAGGAAGAACACTGGCCACGCTGAAACTTTGAAAATTCAGTATGATCCTGCGAGGGTGTCTCTTGATGATCTTTTGGATTATTATCTACTGGTTATCGATCCGACGAGTCTTAATAAACAGGGAAATGATGTTGGCACTCAGTATAGAACTGGAATCTACTTCACAGACGAAAAGGATAGAGAAATTATTGAGAAGAAGCTTGAAGCTGAACAAAAAAAGTACAAGGACAAAATTGTAGTTGAAGTTGAAAAGCTAAGTAATTTTTACGAAGCGGAAGCTTATCACCAAGATTATTTAGAGAAAAATCCATATGGTTACTGTCATATCGACTTAAGAAAGGCAAATGAAATTATAATCGACAAAGAAAAATACAAGAAGCCATCTGATGATTTCTTAAGAAAGAGGCTTACGAATATTCAGTACAATGTCACTCAAAAAAGTGACACTGAACAGCCTTTCTCGAATAAGTATTGGAACAGTGAAAAGAAAGGAATCTATGTAGATATTGTTACAGGCGAGCCTCTCTTCGTATCAAGTGATAAGTTTAACTCTGGATGTGGCTGGCCTTCATTTTCAAAACCAATTTCAAAAGATGTAGTAAAATATAGTGGCGACAATAGTTATAACATGGATAGGGTAGAGGTTAGGAGCAGAGCCGGAGGCTCTCACCTAGGGCATGTTTTCGAAGATGGTCCTAAGGAATCTGGTGGACTTAGATTTTGTATAAATGGTGCAGCCTTAAGATTTGTTCCATTGGAAGATATGGATAAGGAAGGCTATGGGTATTTAAAGCACTTGGTAAAATAAAATTTAAAACCATTAAAAAATCCCCTTTAATTAAGGGGATTATTTTAATTATACTTAGTTTCTCTTTCGTATAGGACGTGGTGAATCTCATCCATGTCAACTTCTTCCAAAGTTTTATGCTTCCAATTTGGATTATTGTCCTTGTCAATTAAAACTGAGCGTATGCCTTCTTCAAAGTCGTCTCTCAAACTAGAGTCTAAGATATACATCCAGTCTCTTTTAAGAGTTTCAACTCTGTCCCATTTTTCTCCAGCTTTTAGCTTTTCAAATTGTAGCGCCATGCTGTATGGAGATACATTGTCAAGCTCTTCCAAAGATGTTTTTGCAAACTCATCGTCCTTATCTTCTTTAAGAGCTGCGACTATTTCAAATACAGAATCTTTGTCGTAGTATTTATTTATCTTTTCTTCGTTAAAGGTTAGTTCAGTCTTCTTGGTAGGAATACTATAATCCTTTAGCGTTTCTTTGAAATCTTTCATTATTTCTTCTGTGGATTTATTTTCCTTTGCAAGTTTAAATAATTCTTCGAGGATTTCATCGGTTTCAGATTTTTCTACAAGATAGTCGACGATTCCAAGATGTTTAATATCAGATGCAGAGATTATCTTTGAGTTAAGGGTTATATAGTTTGCTGTAGGTCTATCGATCTTTGAAAGGACAGTTCCAACTCCTACATCAGGAACGATTCCAAGTTTCGTCTCAGGCATTGCAAATCTAACCGTTTCGTCGGCGATTATTATATCTGAGTGCATTGAAAGTCCAACGCCTCCACCCATTGAAACTCCAGTCCAAAATGTTATTGTCGGCTTCTTGGTTGTCGCTAAGAATAGATCTAGGTCATACTCCTTTGTAAAATAACTCATAAGACAATTTCTGTCATTGCATTTTGAAAAAGATTCATATACTTCTTTTAGATCTCCTCCGGCGCAGAAATCCCTCCTGTCTGAGTTCAAAACCACTACCTTTACGTCGTCATTTTTTTCTATTTCTTTATAAATTTTTAGTAGATCCACAAGCATCTGTGATGAAAGGGCGTTTAGTCCGCCGTCCCTTGATAATGTCACTACAGCTACGTGGTCCTTTATATAATGTTTTATCATCCAATTCCTCCTATTGTTACTTGGTTTTATTATACCCATTTGATATTTGTTTTTATAATTATTAGCTATATAAAATAGATCTATGTTAAAATATAGCTATGAAAGAATCATTATTTAAAGAAAAAGTTTTTAAAATTGGAGATTTATTTGTAATCTTAACCATAGTTTTAATCGCTTTTGTAATATTATTTTCAACTGGAAAGGGAACTTTTGTAGAAGGTTCTATGATCAATATAAAAATAAATGGAAAGACTGTAAAAACCATAAAGGTGGATGGAAGTATGGAAGGAAAGATAGAGCATATCCATTCAGAATTTGGTGACAACGAAATAATATTTACGAAGCATGGAGTTAAGATGCACGAATCAGATTGTAAAGATAAATTATGTATAAAGATGGGAGAAATTACTACGAAAGGCGAGTCCATAGTATGCCTTCCAAACAGACTTGTAATTGAAATCGAGCCTGGAGATGACGGATTGGATGTGTTGTTACATTGAAAGAGACGAAAAGATTATTATTTATATCGCTTTTAGTGGCTTTGGGAATCGTTCTAGGAGCATTTGAATCACAAATTCCACTTCCGATTCCAGTGCCTGGAGCGAAGCTTGGACTTTCAAATATGGTGGTTTTGGTTGCGATCTACACCCTTGGATATAGAGAAGGATTTTTGATCATGATTTTTAAATCAATCGTCCTCATGCTTGTGACAGGAGCTGTTAGTGCATTTATATTTTCTGCAAATGGGGCGCTATTCTCATCCATTGCGATGATCCTATCCCACAAGTATCTTAGAAAGTATCTAAGCCCGATTGGAGTTTCTGAAATCGGATCTGCTTTTCACAACTTTGGGCAGATAGTGGCGGCGATTTTTATTTTAAAGAGCAAGGCGCTTATATCTTACTTGCCGTATCTGCTTTTAATGGGATTCTTCACAGGATATTTCGTAGGTCTTGCTAGCTACTATATTTCTAAAAATGTTTCGAAACACAAGGAGATAAAATGGAGAAACTAATACTTTGTTCAACTTCGCCAAGAAGAATAGAAATTTTAAAAGATGAGTTTGAAATAGAAACGGTTAAACCACAGATAGAAGAGAAAATTGGATTTATAGAAGATCCTATTTCTAATTGCATCTCACTTGCCTTTGAAAAAGCTACATCGGTTACAGAAAGCTTTCCTCACGAAACGATCTTAGCAGCGGATACCATAGTTGTGCTTGAAGGTAAAGTTCTCGGAAAACCAAAGGATAGGGAGGACGCTTTTAAAACTTTGAGATCTCTATCTGGAAGGGAGCACAAGGTCATAACTGCATTTGCAATTATTAATTTGGATAAAAAGATAAAATATACCGACTACGTCATAAGCTCTGTTACTTTTAAAGAGTTAAGTGACGAGGAAATCGAAGAGTACCTAGACACAGGAGAGTACGCTGACAAGGCAGGCTCCTATGGAATTCAGGGGATCGGCAGGAATTTGGTATCTCATTTCGAAGGAAGTTTTCTAAATATAGTTGGACTTCCACTTGAAGAAGTAAAAGCTATATTTGCAAAGATAGATGAGGGCAAATTAAATGGAATTTAATGAGAATTCAAAGAATTTAGATAAGATCGAAAAGATTGACGTGGCTAAGAGAACTATAAAGGATCTACCTATTGAAGATCGCCCACAAGAAAAATTATATTTAGAAGGGGAAGCATCTCTTTCCAACGCAGAGTTAATCGCCCTTATAATTAGAACTGGAACGAAAGAAGATACTGCTGTGGAGCTAGCTCAAAAACTTTTAAATGCCTACGGTGGAATCGGTGAGCTTGCTAAACTTCGTCCATCTGACATCATAAAGATAAAGGGATTTGGACCGAGCAAAGCAGCCATGGTTTCTGCAGCCATTGAACTCGCAAGACGAATCTCTACAGTTTCTAAATTTGAAAAACTCCAACTGAATAATCCGATGTCAATCTATGAATTTTTAAGTCCTCAGATGAGCCATCTTCCTTATGAATCATTTCGCGTGCTTTCTTTAGATACGAAGAAATGTCTTATCAAATCGACTGAAATTTCAAAAGGAACCCTCGATAGAACGGTGGTCCATCCTAGAGAGGTATTTAGAGAGGCAATAGAAGTAAACGCCCATTCAATCATAATAAGTCACAATCATCCATCGGGAGATCCTAAACCATCTTCAAATGATATTGACATCACAAATGTACTTTTAAAAGCTGGAGAAATATTAAATATTGAACTAGTTGATCATATCGTAATAGGTAGTGGTAGGTACTTTAGTTTTAGAGAAGAGGGGATGGTATTTTGATATATATTGACTCAAAATCTAAACAAATTTTTATATATAGAGATCGCTTGGAAGAGATATTTGAATTTGGTGACGATAATTTGATTGATGACATTTACTTGGCAAGGGTAGTCGAATACAATCCATCACTTGAGGCGTATTTTTTAGATATTGGAAGGACCAAGGTCTATCTTAGGAAGAAAGACTGCGGTCCTTTAAATATAGGTGACAAAAAACTTTTGCAAATAGATAAGACTACAGAAGGTAAATTTCCACGAGGCACAAGTGAGATAACGATCCCTGGAAGATACATGGTTAAAATAGGTGGCGACAATAAATTCTCCAAGAAATTATCGAAAGATGAAGCCCAAGATCTAAAGAAATATGATTTCGAAGGGGTGCTCTTTAGAACGGAATCAAGATCTGCAACAGAGGAAGAGCTTAGAAAAGAATACGAAATTTTAAATTCTATTTATAAAGAAGTCAACTTCGAAAAAGATTTTGAACCGGCACCGAGACTTCTGTATAGGAGGGATGTGGTACAGGAAGTCCTAGATAGGTATGATGATGAAGTCATAACCAATGATAGAGAAATCTATAAAAAATATAAGGATATTTATAAAATAAACTACGACAAGAATTTTGAAATAAAGTATTCAAAGATTTACTTGGATTATTTGAAATTATTTGAAGAAAAGGTTGAGCTTAAGTCGGGAGGAAATATCGTAATTGAGTACACCACTGCTCTTACAGTTATCGATGTAAACTCTGATAAAAATTGGGATACAAATATGAAAAACTTAGCATTTTCAACCAATAGAGAAGCGATAGAAGAGATAATGTGGCAGATAAAACTTAGGAATATTTCTGGAATCATCCTGGTAGATCTTATAAATATGAAGGATAAAAAAGACCAGGATAAAATCTTAGGCCTGGCGAAGAAATTAAATAGTACCATGAATCTAAGGCTAAGCGTCCATGGATTTACGAAACTAAACCTACTTGAAATTTCAAGACAAAATTCAGGTGAGAGAAGAAAATTCTATGAAGTATAAAAATATAGTAGAGGGAAGATTCTTAAGAAAATTAAATAGATTTACCGCAGAAGTAGAAGTTGATGGAGAGATCAAACTTGCCCATCTGCCAACCACAGCAAGGCTTAGAGAACTTTTGATTCCAGGGGCGAAATGTTATTTAGAAGAAGCTTTAAATAAAAAGAGAAAGACTCCCTACACACTTATATCCATCGTAAAAAATGGTGAGATTTTAAATATAGTCTCCACAGTTGCAAATGACTTGGTGTATGAAAAAATAATAAATGGAGAAATACTGACTGATTTAAAGATAAAAGATTTAAAGAAAGAAGTCACTTACTCCCATTCCAGGTTCGATTTTGGATTTACAACCATTGCCGGAGAAGAAGGTTTCATAGAAGTTAAGTCTGTAAATTTAAAGAGAAATAATATTTCCATGTTTCCAGGATCTCCTACAGAAAGAGGCAGAAAACATTTAATTGAGCTTGTAGATGCAAAGATGGAAGGTAAGATTGCGGTACTTGTAATAGTGGTTTTGTTTGAAGAGATGGATTTCTTTACAGCAAATATTGCAACAGATCCACTTTGGTCTAAAGAGCTTCTAAAATCTCTTAAAGCAGGAGTTGAGATTTTTGCCTTCAATAGTAAAGTTAGAAAAGATTCTATAGATTTAAAAGATGAAATTGAAATAGACTTAGGATATTCCATAGAAGAGAGCAAGAATAAAAATAATTATGTTTTTAAATATAAGAAAAATGCTTTGGTAAATTTTACGCTCAAGGAAATCTCTATGACTAATTCAAATAATAAGACTTATGATATAGATAATATATTTAATGAAGACTACTTACTTCTTTCAGAAATAGAAACTTCCTACTGCTTTGAAAAAGATATTACGACACTGATTTCATTTATAGAGCAAAAGACATCGGATTTGAAACTTGACATTTTAAAAATTGAAATCGATAGTAGAGAAATTGCTTTAGAAAATATTTTAAACAGATTAAATTATAGAGAAGTAAAAATTGCACATAATAATAGAAATAAATTGTTTGAAAAATTTATTGATAAATAGATTATCGTTTCCTATTGACTTTAATTCTCAATATGATACTATAATAAATAGAAGAATTATTGTCGAGAGGAGAAAGATATGAAAGATGAAATAACTAAATCTATAATAGAATGTGGCAAGAATGAATTCCTTGAAAATGGATTTGAAAAAGCATCTCTTCAAGAAATTTGTAAAAAATCAAATATCACTACAGGAGCATTTTATAGAAGATTTAAATCCAAGACAGATCTCTTCGAAACGATAGTGTCTCCGTCTGTTCAGTCAGTCAAGAATCTTGTTTCATCTCCGCATGATGGTATGCCAACCTTCATTAAAAAGGTAATAAATGGAAGCCAAGATGAAGACACACTTCTTAATTTTTACGAACACAAGGATAATTTGATACTACTTCTAAATGCTGCAGAAGGTACAAAGTATGCTGAATTTTTCCACAATGTAGCCAAGTCAATGTCAGACATTGCATACAAATATCTATCATCTAAAGAAGGAACTCCTGAAATATCAGAAGAAGAACTACATATTTTCATGTCAAGCTACTTACAAGCCATATTTGAAGCGGTAGTTCACGCTAAGAACAAAGAAGAATATAAAAATTATGTAGAAAATCTAAATAAATTTTATAATTGGGAGAAGATTTTAACTGACTAGTTTTGACAAGTTATTTCTAATATGTCAAAATGAAAAGAGAATATTTTGGAGGATAAAATGAAGCTAGTATTATTAAGACATGGGCAAAGTGAATGGAACAAATTAAATCTATTCACTGGCTGGAAGGATGTAGATCTTTCTGAAAAGGGAATAGAAGAAGCTAAATCTGCAGGAAGAAAATTAAAAGAAGCTGGAATCGAATTCGATATCGCATACACTTCTTACTTAAAAAGAGCAATAAAGACCCTTAATCTTGCGCTAGAAGAAATGGACTGTCTCTATTTAGAAACGGTTAAAACATGGAGACTAAACGAAAGACATTACGGTGCATTACAAGGACTTAATAAAAAAGATACCGCAGAAAAATACGGTGACGAACAAGTGCATATCTGGAGAAGATCCTTTGATATAGCACCACCACTAATGGACAAAGATGATGAAAACTCTGCCCATAGGGATAGGAAGTACAGAGATTTTCCTCAAGATGTAATTCCTGATGGAGAAAGTTTAAAACTTACAATGGAAAGAACTCTTCCATTTTTTATGGATCAAATTGGACCAAGCTTAATCTCTGGCAAAAATGTACTAGTGGCAGCCCATGGAAATAGTCTTAGATCAATTACAAAATATATTGAAAATATATCCGATGAAGAGATAACTTCTGTAGAGATAGAAACAGGAGAACCGATTGTATATACACTAGATGAAAATTTAAAAATAATTAAAAAAGAAATATTATAAATTACAAACCAAAGGTGAAAAATAAATTCGCTTTTGGTTTTTTGTTTGTCTAAATATTATTAATATAATAACTAAAGTATCACAAAACTCCTTTAAATCATTTGTTTTCTGTATTATAATAAAAGTAATGGGTAAATTTATAAAAAAATTTGATTCTCTTATTATAGAGATACTTAATAAGAAGATTAAATGTTCTATTTTAGACGTCTTCTTTAAAAATTTCACACATATTTGTGGTCCAGTATTTTTAACAATAATGACAGCACTACTTATTCTAATAGGATCAACTAGAAATATAGGACTGCAACTAGGCTTAATGCTAGTAGTAAGCGGAATTGTGGTTCACATCATAAAGATTATTAGAAAGAGACCTAGACCATACTGGGTAGATGAATTTATAAATACACTGGGAATAGATTTAAATGACTATTCATTTCCATCTGGCCATACCAATGCTGCTTTTACAATATTTTTCGTATTAAAAAGCATATTTTCACAATATTTTTATGTATTTCTAATCTTTGCAATTCTTATGGCAATCTCAAGAGTATATCTTGGAGTTCACTATCCAACAGATACCATAGCAGGAGCTTTTATAGCTTGGATACTATACTTAATTCTATATGAGAAAATCAGAATTTTTATCGGAGGTTAATATGTTACTTACAAACTTTTTAGAAAAAAGAAAATCAGTTAGAAACTTCACAGACAAATCTGCTGATGCAGACACTTTAAACAAAGTTAAATCAATAATCAAAAACTCAGAAGAAGAAAACTACATCCTCTTTGAAAATGGAAAGATCATTTCAAAAGGACTAGAAGGAAAAGCTGGATACAATAACACAATGATAGTTGCTCCTCATTACATCGGTCTTTCTGCAAAAGGAAATAAAGACGAAGACAAACTAAAAATAGGCTACTATCTTGAAAAAATAAACACAGAACTTATTAGACTTGGACTTTCAACTTGCTGGATTACAGTTGATAATGTAGATGAAATGACTTGTAAATCAGTATTTGGTGAAGAAGGAGCTAATATTTCTTATCTAATCGCATTTGGATATCCAAAAGCAAGAAAATTATTCGATCCAAAGACTCAAAGTGAAAGAAAACCAGTATCAGAAATAGTTTTTGTAGATGATTTCAATCATCCTGCAACTCCAGAAGATTTGGAACAATACGGAATTCTAAATATCATGTCAACTATTAGATACGCACCTAACTACATGAACCTACAACCATGGAGATTTTTGATTAAGAATTCAGCTATGGAACTTTATATGGTAGAAATCTACGATAGAACTAAGACGCTAGTTGACTGTGGTGTAATAATGTATTACTTCGAAGAGCTTATGAAAGCTATGGGAAGAAAATCTAAATGGGATATAAAACTAGAAGAAGCAAACAATATGCTTAAGATAGCTACATTTACAATGTAAATTAAGAGACCTCGTGTCTCTTTTTTTGTTATAATTTTAAAACTTGTAAGGAATTATTTTTTACATCTCATGAAAAAATATTGTTGACAGTATAATTTCTTACTGGTATTATTGCATTAGAAAGTGCTCAAGAAAATTGAGCGAAAGAGTGCCTAGGGATCCGTACTTTGTAAAGGACCAAGCGGCACAGTGCTATGCACTACACCGAAGGGACAAAAGCCCAGGAGGATAGGTTTCGCTGACCTATCTTTCTGGGCTCTTTTAATGAAAAAATTTAAGGAGTGTATTATGAAAACAATTTACGAAGGTAAGACAAAAAACGTACTAGAATCAGAAGATGGAAAGATATTTTTAAAATTTAAAGATACCATGACTGGCACAGATGGTGTATTTGATACAGGCGGAAATGAAGTCGCAGGATCTGTCGAAGGAGCAGGTAGCGAATGTTTAAAAGTATCAAAATTCTTCTTTGAAAAACTTCGTGAAAAAAACGTAAAGAGCCATTATATTGACTCTGATCTTGAAAACAATTTAATGGAAGTTGAACCTATAACCATCTTTGGTCATGGACTTGAAGTAATCACAAGATTTGTAGCTGTAGGATCATTTATAAGAAGATACGGAAGCTACATCGAAGAAGGCAAATCACTTCCAGGATACACAGAAATAACATTAAAAGATGATGATAGAAATGACCCACTAATCACTAAAGAAGGACTTGTAGCTCTAAATATCTTAACAGCAGAAGAATACGACGAAATCGTAAGACAAAACCTTGAAAATGCAAAGATAATAAGAGATATCTTAGAAGAAAAAGGACTAAAACTTTATGACATCAAACTTGAATACGGAAGACTTAAAGAAAACGGAGAAATAGTTTTAATCGACGAAGTAAGTGGTGGAAACATGAGAGCATACAAAGACGACAAGTACATCGAACCACTTGAACTATCTAAATATCTAGGTATTTAATTTATTTAAAAGAACGGAGAAAGAATGAGAGTTTCAGTTATAATGGGTTCTATTTCTGATAAGGAAATAGCTGATAAAGTAGTTAGAAAATTAAAATCATTTGATATAGAAACAGAAGTTAAAGTAATCTCTGCCCACAGAGCTACAAAACTTCTTGAAGAATATGTAAAATCTGCAGAAGAAGAATCAAAAGTATTTATAGGAATCGCTGGAAAAGCAGCACACTTAAGCGGAGTTATAGCTGCCATGACCACAAGACCTGTAATTGGAATCCCAGTTAAGAGTTCAACACTAGGTGGACTTGAAGCATTACTTTCAACAGTTGAAATGCCAAGTGGAGTTCCAGTAGCAACAGTAGCTATAAATGGTGGAGAAAATGCTGCAATCCTAGCTGCAGAAATCCTAGCAGTTTCAGACGAAAATTTAAGAAATAAACTTAAACAAATGAAACTTGATATGGAAGAAAAGATAAAAGAAACTGAATATATTTACGAGGACTAAAATTTGAGCGCAATATATGGAGTTTTTTCTCAAAAGAAAAATAAAAATGTATTTTTAAGAATTTATGCTGGTCTCTATGCCCTTCAACACAGAGGACAAGAGGCCATGGGCATATGCTTAATTGAAAATGAAAAGATATCTGAGATCAAGGGAAGAGGCCTAGTATCTGATAATATAAAGCACGACAACAAGAATAGTATTGGTGGATACGCTGGAATCGGTCATGTTAAGTATGAATATTCAGATGATGATATCACTACATTACCTATGCCATGGCAATACTATCCAGATGGCAAAGACCAAGTAATTATAGCTGTAGACGGCAAATTTTTAGATGATAGAGATGTAGAAGAAATAGCTACTGTCTTAAATGGACCAATAGAAAAAATACCTGAATATATCCTAAACTTAAAGGGAGCATACTCAATTATCTTTGCAAAAAAAGATAAGATGATAGCAATAAGAGATCCTCATGGAATAAAACCACTTTCAATGGGAAAGATTGACTCAGAAATCATCTTCTCAACAGAAACTTGTGGAATCACAGGAGCCGATGCAGAAGTAGAAAGAGATCTACTACCAGGAGAAATTGTAGTAGTTACAAAGGACGAAGTAAAATCACTAAGAGCTGGAAACTTCACGGCAACACCATGTGTATTTGACTTTGTATATACAGCTAGACCAGATTCATTCATAAATGGAACAAGCGTCTACAGATCAAGAATAAATATGGGTATGGAACTCTACAAAGAATCTCCAGTAAATGCAGATATAGTGGTAGGATCACCAGATTCTGGAATGATATCAGCACTTGGATTTTCAAGAGCTTCATGTATAAGATATGAAAAAGCAATAGTAAGAAATAGATATATTGGAAGGACATTTATACTTCCATCAGATGAAATGAGAAAAAAAGGCGTCAAGATGAAATTATCGCCTATAAGATCTCTAATAGAAGGCAAGAGAGTAGTCCTTGTAGACGACTCAATAGTAAGAGGAAACACAATAAAACACGTCATAGAAATACTTAGAGATTCTGGAGCAAAAGAAGCCCACGTGAGGATTGCGAGCCCTCCAGTAATAAGATCAGAGTCTCTTACATTCGACGTACCTAGTCCAGAAAAATTAATCGCAAACGGAAGATCAATAGAAGATATCCGTAAACTTATAGGTGCAGATTCCCTAGCATTTTTAAGCTTGGACGGACTAAATAGAGCTTGTGGAAATGGTGAGTTCTATGAAAGATGTTTTGGTGGATACGATCCATTTGAAGAAGGAGATGAAGATGTCAATTAATTACAAAGATTCTGGCGTTGATGTGGAAGCTGGAGCAAAGGAAGTAAAACTTATAAAATCTATGGTAGAAGCGACTCATGGTAAGGAAGTTCTATCATCAATAGGTGGATTTTCTGGGCTATTCAGTCTGGAAGGTATGAATTATAGAAATCCAGTACTAGTTTCTGGAACAGATGGTGTAGGTACCAAGGTTATCATAGCGCAAAGTATGGATATAAACGACACAGTTGGAATAGACTGTGTTGCCATGTGCGTAAACGATATACTTTGCCAAGGTGCAAAACCATTATTTTTCTTGGATTATATTGGAACAGCGAAGCTTGAACCTCATAGAATGGCAGAAATTGTAAAAGGTGTGACAGAAGGTTGCAAGATATCAAATATGGCGCTAATCGGTGGAGAAACTGCAGAGATGCCAGGGGTTTATCATGGAGAAGACTATGATTTAGCTGGATTTGCAGTTGGAATTGTAGACAAAGATAAGATCATAGATGGATCTACAATTAAGGAAGGTGACATCATATTTGGACTTTCATCATCAGGAATACATTCAAATGGATATTCATTAGTTAGAAAGATAGTTTCTGAAAGATCAGGACATGAACTTACAGATAACATAGAAGGTTTAGAAAAATCTCTAGGAGAGACACTTCTAACACCAACTAGAATTTACGTGAGAGAAATGCTTGAACTTATGGAAAAGGTAGAAGTTAAGGGAGCTTGTCACATAACTGGCGGCGGCTACTACGAAAACATACCTAGAATGATGCCAGAAGGCCTTACAGCTAAGATAGATGTAACAAATGTAAAGGTTCCATATATATTTGAACTTTTAAAGAAATGGGGAAATCTCGATTTAAAAGAAATGTATAGCACATTTAATATGGGACTTGGAATGGTGTTTGTAGTTAAGGAATCTGATAGAGATAAGGTACTTGACCATTTTAAAGATTACGACTCTATCTATGAGATCGGAAAAGTTGTAGATGGCAATGAAATCGAACTCAAATATTAAAGTAGCTGTCTTTGTATCTGGATCAGGTTCAAATCTTCAAGCTATAATTGACGCTTCGAAAAATGATAGAGATTTTGGAGCAGAAGTTTCTCTAGTCATCTCAAACAGAGAAAAAGCATTTGGACTTAAAAGAGCAGAAAACGAAGGAATAGATAATTTCTTCATCAAAGACAATGAAGAGATATTAAAAAAATTAAAAGAATACGAAATAGATTTAGTTGTTTTAGCTGGATACTTAAAGATAATTCCAGAGAGTATTATAGACGAATTTCCAAATAGAATTATAAACATACATCCATCACTGATCCCGTCATTTTGTGGTATGGGCTACTATGGAATAAAAGTCCATGAAGCTGCCATAGAAAGAGGAGTGAAGGTAAGTGGATGCACAACGCATTTTGTAAATAAAATCGCCGATGCAGGTCCGATAATTTTACAAAAGGTAGTGAATGTAGATTTTTCTTATGATGCGGATAGATTACAACAAGAAATTTTGAAGGAAGAACATAAAATCTTACCTGAGTCTGTAAAATTATTCGCCCATGGAAATTTAGAAGTAGTAGGAAATAGAGTAAAGATAAGGAGTAATAATTGATGCGTGCACTAATTTCAGTATATGACAAAGAAGGAATCGTAGAATTTGCAACCGAACTTGAAAAACTTGGTTACGAAATAGTAAGTACAGGTGGAACATACAAAAAATTAAAAGAAAGCGGACTTAAAGTAATTGAAATTGACGAAGTTACTAAATTCCCAGAAATTTTAAATGGAAGAGTTAAGACTTTAAATCCACTTATACATGGAGCAATCCTCTACAAAAGAGATAATGAAGAACATGTAAAAACTGTAAAAGAACATAGTATAACTTCAATAGATATAGTGGTTAACTCCCTATATCCATTTGAAGAATGCCTAAAGAAAGGCGCTTCTCACGATGAAATGATCGAAAACATAGATATCGGTGGACCATCTATGATTAGATCAGCTGCTAAAAACTATAAAGACGTGTTAATCGTAACCAATAGAAATCAATACGACGAAGTTCTAAAGAGATTAAAAGAAAATTCTTGTGACGAAGACTTTAGATTTACTCTTGCAAAGGAAGCTTTTAATCTAACTGCAAGATATGACAGTTTAATCGCTGGATACTTCAATTCATTTGGTGAAGAAGAAGAGTTCGACAAAATACTTGAACCTAGGTACGTTTTGAAAGAAGTCCTAAGATATGGAGAAAATCCACATCAAAAGGCAGCCTTCTATGAAGAAGAAAATATAGACAAAGTTGAATATAAAGTTCTTCATGGAAAACAAATTTCCTACAACAACTTAAACGATATGTATGGAGCAATAAAGGCACTTAAGAACTTCGGAGATATTCCAGCTGCAATTGCTGTTAAACACACAAACCCTTGCGGAATGGGTACAGGAGCGACTCTGTCAGAAGCATTTAGAAAAGCTTACGAATGTGATGATGAAAGTATCTTCGGAGGAATCATCGCCCTTAATAGAGAAGTTGATTTAGAAACTGCAGAAATGCTTTCAAAGATATTTCTAGAAATCGTAGTAGCTCCATCATTTGCAAAAGATGCCTTTGAGCTTCTAGCTAAGAAGAAAAACATAAGACTTATCGAAATGCCAAGAATCAATGACTTTGAAATAAAAATGTCTGTTAAAGAAGTTTTAAATGGATTAATCGTTCAAGAATATGACAATGTGGACCTAGATGAAGAAAAACTTGAAGTTGTAACCGATAGAAAACCTACAGAAGAAGAAATGAAAGAACTTAGATTTGCATGGACTGCCGTTAAAGCTAGTGCATCTAACTCAGTTGTAGTGGCTAAAGATGGCGGCACACTGGGAATTGGTCAAGGTCAAACCAAGAGATCTTGGGCAGTTGAAGAAGCCCTTGAAAGAGCAGGGGATAAGATCGAAGGAGCAGTCTTCGCATCAGACGGATTTTTCTTCGCTGATACCATGGAACTTTTAAATAAATATGGAATCAAGGCTATAATACAACCAGGTGGATCAGTAAAAGATCCTGAAGTTATTGAATTTGCAAACGCTCATGATATGACTGTAGTCTTTACTCATATTAGACATTTTAGACACTAATAAGAATTTAATAACAGGAAAAAATAAATTAAAAAAATTTTTTAAAAACAGTGTTGACAAATTTTTAAATAGCCCGTACAATGTAAAACAAGTTCAAAAAAACAAAACAAACAAATTTAAAAACTATTGGACAGGAAGAGTAAAAAGAATTTTAGTCTTTACAGAGAAGCTACATTTTGGTGAGAGTAGCAGGATGAAATCTTTTGAACATGATCCTCGATGGGGTGGTTCGATATTTAGAATCACACGGGAACTCCCGTTATAGAGTTAGTGTATGATGGTACATGAAGAGGCATTTTTGAAATGCAATTAAGGTGGTAACGCGGAATAATTTCGTCCTTTTTATCCTATGTGGATAGAAAGGACGTTTTTTTATTTTAAATTTTATGGAGGCAAAATGATAGAGCTAAAGAATGTAAGTGTAGCATTTGAAAATAAAAACAAAGTGGTGCACGCACTAAGAGATGTATCTCTTGAAATAAAAGAAAAAGAAATATTTGGAATTGTTGGTTACTCTGGAGCTGGTAAATCAACCTTGGTAAGATGCATAAACTTACTTACAAGACCGGACTCTGGAGAAATATTTATAAAAGGAGAGGATATAACAAAATTATCAGAGAAGGAACTTAGAAAGAAGAGGATGAAGATAGGGATGATCTTTCAACATTTCAATCTCTTCTCAACGAGAACGATATTTGAAAATGTATACTATCCCTTAAAACATTCAAAATTAAAAGAGAGTGAGAGAATTGAAAAAGTAGAATCACTTTTGAAACTGGTGGACATATACGAAAAAAGAGATGATTACCCTAGCAAACTCTCAGGAGGTCAAAGACAGAGAGTTGCAATAGCAAGAGCACTTGCAAATGATCCAGACATTCTTCTTTGTGATGAATCTACTTCGGCGCTGGATCCGCAAAACACTTCTCAGATATTAAAACTTTTGAAGAAGTTAAATGAAGATCTAGGGCTCACTATAGTAATCATTACTCACGAAATGCAGGTGGTTAAATCCATTTGCACCAAGTGCGCAGTGATGGAAGATGGAAACATAGTAGAGAGCAAGTCTGTCTTAGAAATCTTTTCTAACCCAGAGCATAGACTTACTAAAGAGTTTATTGAAAGCACTATCCAATCAGAAGAAGTACTCGAAACTTTAAAAAATAATAAAGATGTGGTGACATCGGATAATTCAAAGCTAGTAAGGCTTGACTATATAGGAGATTCAACCTTGGAACCTATAATCCTTGAGCTTTATAAAAAGTTTGATGTAGTTACATCGATCCTTTGGGGAAATGTAGAATTTATACAGAATACACCATTGGGAGTGCTTATAGTTTCGTTAAAAGGAGATTGCAAAAAAATATTAGAATCCTTTGACTACATGAGAGATAAAAATATTAGGGTAACAGAACTTAGACTGGAGGAAGACAATGAGTGAATTTTTTAAAAATGCGATAGCGATTAAAGGCGATTTCTTACCTGCAACTTTAGAAACAATTTATATGGTATTTTTTACTTCGATCTTTGCAGGTATAGTGGGACTGATATTTGGAATAGTGCTTGTAACCACAAAAGAAGATGGAATCCTAGAAAACAAAGTTTTAAATTCCATACTTGATAAGATTATTAACCTGCTTCGTGCAGTGCCATTTATAATTCTATTGGCAGTGGTAGCACCACTTACAAAGGCAATCGTAGGCACAAGAATAGGAGCAACAGCAGCAATAGTTCCACTGTTCTTTGGAGCATTTCCATTCTATTCAAAACAAGTGGAATCAGCTCTATCTTCAATAGATAAAGGACTTATAGAAGCTGCAATTTCAATGGGAGATAGTCCATTTAATATAATCACAAGAGTCTATCTAAGAGAAGGACTCCAAAACTTAGTAAGGGTTTCAGCCCTTACGATGATATCTTTAATCGGACTTAGCGCAATGGCAGGAGCAATAGGAGCTCAAGACTTAGGTAAGCTTGCGATAGCCACCGGTTATAATAGATTTCAAGATGACGTAGTAATAGTATCGATGGTTCTAATACTAATACTTGTGTATTTAGTACAAGGAATATCAAATTTAGCAATTAAAAAATTAGAAAGATGAGGTAAATAAAATGAAAAAAACAATTAAATTTTTAGCAGTAGCAGCATTAGCAGTAGTATTAACAGCATGTGGTTCAAAAGATACCGCAAAGAAAGTTGACGAAAAAGTAGGAATAGATCGTCCAGTTAAGATAGGAGTTGTAGGAACTAAATCAGAAACTTGGGACTTCGTAATTAAAAAACTTGAAAAAGAAGGAATAAAAGCAGAACTAGTTGAATTTACAGACTACAATCAACCAAACGTAGCACTTCTATCTGGAGATATTGACTTAAACTCATTCCAACATCAAAACTTCCTAGATCACTTCAACGAAGATAAGAATTCAAATATAGTTTCAATAGGAGACACAGTGCTCGCACCACTTGGAATCTATTCAAATAAAATAAAAGACGTAAGTGAACTAAAAGAAGGAGACAAAGTAGCTATTCCAGATGATGTTTCAAACCAAGCAAGAGCAATATTCTTACTTCAAACTGCTGGACTTATAAAAGTTGACGGTAAACCTGGAGATCCAGTAACACCTAAAAACATTATAGAAAATTCAAAGAACTTAGAAATAATACCAATGGATGCATCACAAACAGCAAGAGCACTAGATGACGTGGCTGCATCATGTATCAATAACGGAGTTGCAACAGATGCTGGATATTCACCATCAGAAGATTCAATCTTCCTAGAACCAGTAGATGAAAATTCAAAACCATTTATAAACATCATAGCAGCAAGACCAGAAGATAAAGACAACGAAGTATTTAAGAAGATAGTAGCGGCATACCAATCTGACGACACTGAAGAAGTGATAAAAGAAGAAAGTAAAGGCTCTTCAATAGCAGCTTGGAAATAAAATAAAACCTAAATGGGAGGCATAAAATGATTTCAAAAGAAGTTTTAGAACTTAAAGATTATGTAGTAGAAACTAGAAGATACCTTCATAAAAATCCAGAAGTAGCTTTAAAAGAATATAAGACATCAGCTTTTATAAAAGAAGAATTAGATAAGCTTGGAATTAAATATGAAAATGTAGGAGAAACTGGAATCCTTGCAACCATAAAAGGAAAAAATGATGGTCCAACAGTTTTCTTAAGAGCAGATATGGACGCACTACCACTTAAAGATAAGATAGAAACAGATTATAGATCTATTAATGAAGGGGTATCTCACGGATGTGGTCATGACGCCCATGTAGCAGGACTACTTGCAACAGCTAAGATAATCGCAAAGAGAAAAGATGAAGTAAACGGAACGATTAAGCTCTGCTTCCAAGCAGCAGAAGAAATTGGAAGAGGAGCCAAAGAATTTGTAGAAGCAGGCCATTTAAAAGACGTGGACTACGCTTTTGGAATCCACGTTGCAAGTTCTCTTCCAGTTGGCAAAGTTGCCATAGTTCCAGGGGCTATAAACGCATCCTGTGATATTTTTAAGATCCATGTAAAAGGTGAAAGTGCCCATGGCTCGAGACCACATCTTGGAAGAGACGTCCTACTTGCATCAGCATCCATCGCCGTTGAACTACAAAATATAGTATCAAGAAGAGTAAGTCCACTAGATAGTGTTGTGCTTACACTAGGAAAACTAAATGCAGGCACAGCATACAATATAATCGCAAACGATGCATATATAGAAGGCACTCTAAGGACTCTAGACCAGGATTTAAGAGAAAAAATCTTAAAAAAGATTGAACTAATCTGCAAAAATGTAGCAGAAGTGCATGATTGTAGTGCGGAATTTGAAAATTATAACGCAGCGTCTATACTTCAAAATGATGAAGAGCTAACTGAAGAAGTGCAAACCATAGCTAAAAAAATACTTGGAAGCGAAAATGTAATCACAGATTCCAAACCATCTCTTGGCGCAGAGGATTTCTCAGAATTTACAAACCTAGTAAAGGGAACATTTATAAATGTTGGCACATCAAGTTGTGAAGCTACCTCCTTCCCACACCATCACGAAAAATTTGACCTAGACGAAGAAGGAATCCTCTATGGGGTGGAACTATTTAAAAATATTTTAGAAAAATATTCATTTGATGAAAGAAACATAGATCTTGAAAAATTTGGCACAAAAAAGAAATCAAAAGAAATAAATAAATCTCTAGCTGGAATTTGGTAAAATCTCAATGAACCTCAAATAATTATTGTTACAATATGGAAAAATTATTAATTTAAAAATTTTTTATGTTACAATAATTATGGAGGTATTATGAGAATTTTAAGTAAGAAGAAAACAGCAGAAGTAATAGAAATATTAAATGAAACATATCCAGATGCAAAGTGCGAATTAAACCATTCGACTCCATTTGAACTTTTGGTGGCAACCATTCTCTCTGCTCAATGTACAGACGTGAGAGTAAATATGGTGACTGAAGAATTATTTAAAAAATACAATACCCCACAGCAATTTGAAGAACTTGGAGCAACTTCGATAGAACCACTTATTAGAACCTGTGGATTCTATAGAAATAAAGCAAGATCCATCTACGGTGCATCTAAGATGATCCTAGACGAATACGATGGAGAAGTTCCAAATACAATAGAAGAGCTTGTTAAACTTCCAGGAGTTGGTAAGAAAACTGCTAACGTGGTTGCGTCAAACTGCTTTTGCATACCAGCCATAGCCGTTGACACCCATGTATTTAGGGTTTCAAACAGAATTGGAATCGTAAATGAAAAGACTCCTGAAAAGACAGAGGAAGCTCTAATGAAGAGAATAGACAAAGATATGTGGACCAAGGCCCATCACTTGATAATCTTCCATGGGAGAAGAAGATGTATGGCAAGAAATCCAGATTGTGGTCTGTGTGAGGTGAGAGAGTATTGCAACTGGATAAAGTAAAGAAAACAGTCTATATAATAATAACTGCACTAATTCTATTTATATTATTCTTTAGCTACTACTATTCAGTTAAGGACTCTGGGAAGATACACCGTGGAGTTAAGATTGATTCAGTAAATGTATCTGGTCTTGACTTCAACGAAGCTAATAAGCTGGTTAAAGAAAACACAGATGAGAAAAAATCTGAAAGCATAGAATTTAATTTAGGAGATTTAAAATATTCTAGAACTCTTGCAGAACTTGGATATGACAAAGATATAAAGGATGCCTTGGAAGAAGCATATGCTGTAGGAAGAAGTCCAAATAAAGTGAAGAATTTCTTCAGAATAATAACACTTCCTATATTTACACACAATATTGATGCAAAAACTATAATCTCTGATGAAAAGGTACAAGAATCAATAGACTACCTAGTGGATAAAGTCTATATAAAAAAAGAAGATGCATCAGTTTCACAGGTGGAGGGCAAATTTGTAAAGAAAGATGAAGTTGTAGGAAGATACCTTGATACATCTAATTTAAAAGAAGAGATCAAAGAGTCCTTGGGCAAAAAAGATACCATAGAATTAAAAGCACTACCAATACTTCCAGAGATTAAATCAGAATATTTCAATGGATTAGATACAGTACTTGCAAGCTTCGTCACAGATTTTCACAAATCAGAAGACAATAGAAAATATAATATTGAGTTAGGGGCTAAGAAAGTATCAGCCATCTTCGTAGAACCAGGACAAGAAGTTTCATTTAACGATACAGTCGGAGAGATGAACGAGGCAGGAGGATTCAAAGTAGCAGGAGTAATCGTAAATGGCGAGTTTGACAGAGGCTGGGGCGGAGGAATCTGCCAAGTATCAACCACACTCTACAACGCTCTAGTAAGATCTGATATAGAAATAATAGAAAGATCCAACCACTCCCGACCAATAGGATATGTGGAAAGAGGAGCAGACGCAGCAGTAGCGCCTGGATACAAAGATTTAAAATTCAAAAACAATCTAAAGCATAAGATATTTATAGACTCGAAAATAGTTGATGATACCATTGAATTTATAATTTTTGGAAATCATGAAGATAAGGAATATGACATAGACCTAGTAACCAAGTTTGAAAGAGAAAAAACACCAGAAACCATCACCAAGTATTCAGATAAAATAGCCGATGGAGAAGTGCAAGTAGAATCAAAAGGAAACAAGGGTTATGACTACTCATCATATAAAGAATATAAAAAGAATGGGGAAGTAGTAAAAGTAGAAAAATATTTAAACTCATACTATATACCTAAAAATAGAGTAGTAGTGGTAGGACAAGGACCAAAGAAAAATAGTAACTCAGAAGAAAAGTCCAACAAAAAGGAAAGTAAAAAAGAAAACAAAAAATCAAAGAAAGAAAAAAGATAATGTTCAAAGCACCATAAAGGTGCTTTTTTTATTGTAAAGCCTTCCAAGACTTCCTTTCTCTTAAATACTTCCAATATGTCTAAAGCTTTCTTTAAAGAGGAGACTGAAATTTTGCATTACAACCCTGCATACTTGAAGCTTCATCATTTCACCTCTACACTCACTATAATACTTTAAAAATTTTTTTAAAACTACTATAATAAAACTATGTTTAAAGCGACAGATTATGAAGAAATTTTAAAATTAAAAAATCCTATCTTTATTGACTTGCGAAGTGAAGGAGAATTTGAAGACGGAACAATTTTAGGGGCAATATCCATGCCCATACTTTCAAATGAGGAGAGAAAAATTGTAGGTACTCTCTATGCATCAGGAGATGTAAAGGGAGCAAAGGAAAAAGGTGTGGAGTTTTTTGCACCTAAGCTTACGGATTACTATAGACGTATTTCCCAAATGGAAGAAGATCATGAAGTTGTTCTATTTTGTTCTAGGGGAGGTTTTCGTTCTACTGCACTTTTTAATCTCTTAAAGACCTTGGGACACAATGTATACAAATTAAATTATGGATACAAGTCATATAGAAAGTATGTCCTTAACTTTATGGACACCTTTAAGGATTACAATTATGTGGTCCTTAAAGGCTACACTGGCTGTGGCAAGACGGAAATTTTAAAAGAGCTAAGGAAAAGGGGGGAGAATGTCCTTGACCTTGAAGGTCTTGCAAGACACAGAGGCTCCCTCTTTGGAGGAGTAGGCATGGGCTTGCAGCCTTCTCAAAAGACATTTGAGTCGGAGCTTATGGAAAGCTTTAAAAGTTTTAAACAAGGTCCAGTCTTTGTAGAAGGAGAGTCCCCACGAATAGGAAGCATAAATCTTCCTGTGGAACTTATAAAGGCTATGGCGCAGACGGATAAAGTTTTTTTAATTGAGGACACAATTGAAAGAAGAACAGAGCGAATTAAGTCCGACTATTTAAGTGACTATGGACTTAAGAAAAAAGAAGAGATTATCTCGGCATTTGAAAATTTAAAGAGATATATAAGTGCAAAGAGATACGAAAATTATTTGAAGTTGGTGGATGAAGAAAACTTCGATCTTATAATTAAAGACTTGATGATAAAATACTATGACGCCAATTACTCTATAAATAAGGACAAAATTTTTTGTAAAGTTTTTAATGAAAATATTAAAAAATCCTGTGACACAATACTAAATGCCCTAAAATAAAAACAACTCAAATGATCTGAACCCCAAAATCAGGAATAAGGATGGAGGGGTTTTTATGGATATAGCAAGATTTAATGGGTATAATAAAAATAATATAATAATATTTTAAAAAGGCAATTTAAATGAAAGTTAGGTTTATAGGAGAAACAGATCCAATCTATATGAAAAATGGAAAAATATACGAAGTAATAAATATAGAAAAGGGATGGTATAGGATAATAGATGAAGAAGGAGAAGACTATCTCTATCCGCCAGAATTATTTCAAGTAGTAGAAGAAATATAGTTTTGGAAAGGAAGAAGTGTGTATTATTTTTTGAGAAAAGGAGTAGAGTATGAACAATTGGAATTGGACAGAATCAACACTTGCTTCTATTGTTAAAAGAATTATAGATAGAAATAATGATACTGATGGTGAAGAAGATAATGAATTCAATCAAGGAAGACATGAAGGGTATTGGGAAGTTATTGAAATGATTAAAAATGATATTGAGTCGAGAGGCTATGATTTTGATGATTTCATGAACAGATTCTATTAAAGAGATATTTCAGATGAGGTGTAAAAAAGCTGTTAAAGCAATTTAAAAAGTCTAAGGAGGAATTGAAATGGTAGATGAAGACTACGCGAAGGCTGTACTCTCTCCAGAACTTGCAGCAGAAGAAGAAAAACTTATTAGAGCATATTTTGATGATGATAATGAACAGTCGGATCTTAGAGAATACATTTATAGAAATGGGTCTCCTGAGCTTGTTAAGGCAATGAAAGAAAGAAGGCAGTTCATTGACGATATGAGAAAAAAAGGTATTATAATAAACTAATAATTTATGCTAAAAAAGAAATTAAAAAACTTATTAGAAGAGTGATATCAATGGATATACAATTATTAGAAATTGATAAGGCGTTGGGATATTACAAAAATGGAGACGTCGCCATTCGATTGACTGACGGCAGATATGCTCTTATTTATACGCAAAGAGAAAATGCTCCACCTAGACTAGCAAAAGGATTTGTTACTATATTTGTAATGTCTGTGGTAAGGGGTCAAGTTATAATAGATGATATACCTGAAGAATTAATAGAAAAAACCAAAAGAATATTAGCAGATGTAAACTCATTTATTAAGTGTAGAGCATGGAATTAGGATGCTCTTTATGTGGACCAAACTACATTTTTAAATTCAAAAATAGAGAAGACAAATATTGAATACTTAGATAGTTTTAGAAAGTATAAAAAATAATTTATTCAAATAATTAAAATAACTTAAAGCACCATAAAGGTGCTTTTTTTTGTGGGGATAAAATGTATTTCTAAGTTTGAATATTAATCTAAAATTTAAAACAAAAAATAAAAAAACCGATACATTGTATCGGTATTGATTGGTGCGGAAAAGGGGACTTGAACCCCTACGCGAATAGTCGCACATGCCCCTCAAACATGCCTGTCTGCCAATTCCAGCACTTCCGCAAATCATCTTATTTAGTTTACCACTTTTAAAAAAATATTTCAACTAAAAGAAAAACTCCCACTGAGGGAGTTACATATATTTCTTTCTCTTTTTGATTCTTCTCGTTGCAAAATATATATTTTTTAAATTTTTCATTGGACTTATACCAAATTTCTTAGCAAATCTAAATGCCAATAGTGCTAGTTTTAATTTTTTCATCTTCTACCTCTTTTCTTATGTTCCATGTACCAATCTTCATCGTGAACATTACAGTAAAGGGAAGGTACATATTGATAGTCGTCTGGATATATTCCTCCATGTTCTTTTGAATTATAAGGCTTATCTCTCTTAAATAGGATCTTTAGCTCTACATCTTCCTTTGGACAGTATTCTCCGGCGAGCCTGCCTGATGTGTTACAAATAAGAAGCTTAACATGGCCTTTGCAATATTCTGTAGGTACATTTGTTGCTTCAAAACTTTCCAAATACCCGTCTTGTGCCTCTTCACAGAGTTTGGTTCCCAGCTTTCCAGATTTTTCACAGATAAATTTCTTAACTATGCCTTCTGGTGCTTCAAACTTGCCAGGAAGTTCTCCGTCTTGTGCAATCTTTTCTATTTCTTTATAGGTATTTATTAGATAGTCTCTATCCATATTTATTGAAATCTTCGGAGAGTCTGCACCAAACCAAGTGGTGATTACATAGTCATTGGTAAATCCACTTAGCCACATATCACTACTATCTTTATTTATTCCCATCATCGCCCCTTGATCATACTTTCTAAGCATAGGCTTTAGTTCGCCACGGGCAACATTGGTTCTTAATACGTCTCTTAGCAAATGAGCAACAGTTTCTTTATAAATTCTCTTTCCACTTGGGTTTGAGTTATCTACTAAAGCTGCTCCGCTGCTATCTATTATTTTTATAATTGCAGTAGGCTCCTTATAATCTCCAAGCCTTGCAACAGTTAGATAAGCTTTGGTCATGTCATATGGTGAGAAACCGTAATGTAGATTTCCAAGACCAAGTCCGTCCAAAGTTTCATCGCTTCTCGAAGGGTCTTCTCCTGTAGTTAAGAATCTATCATTTTCATTTATTAGTCCGATTAATTTAAGAGTTTCAACGGATTTTTGGAACCCTACTTCCTGTAGTATTTTAACTGCTGCTACATTTGAATTATTTTCAAGGGCAAGCCTTCTTGTAAGAAGTCCTTTGTAGCCGCGATATTCATTGGATGGCCACATATTTCCATCTACATACATAGGAGTATCGTCTACCACATCGGAGAGTCTATCTCCTTTTAAAAGAGAAGCTAAGTAGACTGAAAATGGTTTTAAGAGGCTTCCTGGATTTCTCGTACTGTCATAAGCTCTATTGAAAATCTTTTGATTTTTAGATTTTGTATCGAGGCCTCCAACTATCGCTCTTATATATCCAGTATCTACGTCGGTTATAAGAGATGCCGATTCAGGCTGTGTGGTAGGTGTTCTGTCAATATTTATATATTCATTTGAAATTACTAAATTATCATCTACAATTTTATAGAAATTTGGATTTTCATTTAAGAACGCGTGATCTATTACTATATAATCCTTTTGATTTTTAAATGAAGTATCAGGTACCTTAATCTCTTGAATATTATATGTTACAAGGGACTTGTCGATGAACTTATAAGTGTCTATAATATCAATCTTCTTGTCTACCCTTAGAAAATTCTTGTTGATTGAAAGATCTTTTGAATTAGAAATCGAGTAGTCTTCCTTTGAAACTTTGAGATTGAAATTTTCGTCGAAGTACTTATCGTGATTTAAGTACACGAGATTTCCTGCCCAGTCGATTATATTTTCATTGGGATCTATATTGATTGAAAGATTTATGCTTTCGCCACCATTTTCGATATATGTTTTTAAATTTTCATATACATTTTCCAGTTGATTTTGTTTTGATTTATCTATGGAGCTGATGATGTGGTAGCCATTGGTAAGTAGTTTGTACTCAGCTTCGTCGGCAGAAACGTTAAAGAGTTTCATAAGTTCTTTCGTTGCTTGTGCTTTTATAAAGTCTGTGGAGTAGCTACTCATTTGATGGTATTTTTTAATTCCTGGTTTTATTGATCCTACTATATCGAAGTTCAACGCATCTTTATATTCTTTTTCAGTTATTTTTCCAAGCTCCAACATTTTTTTAAGAACTATCTTTTGTCTTTCAAATGCTTTGTCATTTAGAACTATGTAGTATTCTGTACCGTCTATAACAGTAGTTCCAACTAACTTATTCTTATCTTTGTCAAAATTATCTACAGTCAGCCTCTTAACTGGAGGATACTCCACTGGAGACTTTGCAATTCCTGCAAGAAGAGCGGCTTGGGCAAGGTTTATATCCTTCGCCGGTTTTGAAAAGTAAGACTGAGACGCTGCTTCTACTCCGAAGGCTCCTTGTCCAAGGTCGATTCTATTTAGATATCCTTCCAATATTTCAGGCTTATCCAAAACAGATTCAACTCTAAGTGCCAGGTATGCTTCACGAATCTTCCTGGTAAGGGTCTTTTCATTTGATAAGTACACATTCTTAACCAGTTGTTGAGTGATTGTAGATCCGCCACGGACAAGGTTCTTACTCTTTATATTTGTAAAAGTTGCTCCGGCAATAGATTTTAAGTCAATGCCGTGATGAGTATAAAATCTTTGGTCTTCTATGGATACGAATGCATCTTGAATGACTTTTGGAATTTCATCTATCGATAAGATAGTTCTGTACTGTCTCGCATCTATCTTTTCTAGCAGTTCTCCTTTTTCGTCATAAATATACGATGTTTGTTCAAAACTTGAAGACAGATTGTTTAAATCTGTAGGAGGTGATTTTTTAATTATTGAATAGCAAACTGAAGCAAAAATAGTACCTACTATTATAAAGAATATAAGAATAGATAGAATTATGACTTTTGCTTTGTCGGATTTTTTTAAATCTTTATAATTAAAATTTAATTTAAAATCGATCTTTTGATTCATTTTGTACCTCCTAAATTCATTATAGCATTAAGAAATCGTTTTGTCTTTTTCATTATTTGTTTAAATTTCTTTTAAACCATGAGAAAACTTTACTATGTTTAAAATCTATAAAATGATAAAATTTATATTTTAATGTATAATTAAGCTATGGAATATATTGATAATCTTAAGAAAAAAGAAAAAGTAATATTAGTTGGAACCGATCTAGGAGCATTGCCTAACTCACTAAATTCTTCCATGGAAGAGCTTAGAGAACTTGTTGAGGCTGATGGTGGAGAAGTGATGGGAGTTGTCACTCAAAATTTGGAGAAGTTTAATCCTAAATTTTTAATAGGCTCAGGAAAGGTCAATGAAATAAAGGAAATCGCTAAGAATATGGAAGTTGAAACCATTATCTTTAACGACGAACTGACTGGAATTCAACTTAGAAACTTGGAAAAAGAGTTAAAATTAAAAATTGTAGATAGAACGAATCTTATCCTGGACATCTTTGCCCTTCGCGCCAACACCTATGAAGGTAAACTTCAGGTGCTTTTGGCAAAGAGGGAATATGAAATGCCAAGGCTTCTTGGAATCAAGGGTTGGTCAAGAACAGGTGGGGGAATCGGAACTCGTGGTCCTGGGGAACAAATCATTGAAACAGATAGAAGAAGACTTCAAAGAGAAATAGACTCCATTCGTGACAAATTAAAAGTGGCAGAAAAAAATCGTGAGACCAGGTCTAAGAGGAGAATGGAATCGAGACTTCCAATCGTGTCCTTGGTTGGCTACACTAACTCTGGAAAGAGTACGATTTTAAACAGAATAAAAAATTCTAACAGCAGGGAAGTATTTGTAAAAAATATGCTCTTTGCAACTCTTGATCCTAACTCTAGAAAATCAAAACTTCTAAATGGAAGGGATTTTATAATTTCCGATACAGTTGGATTCGTATCTAAACTTCCGACGAAACTTATAGAAGCATTTAAGTCTACATTGGAAGAGATAAGAGGTTCTGATCTAATCGTCCATGTGATGGATGCGTCCTCACAAGATATAGAAATCCAGTACAAGACTACCATGAACATCCTAAAGGACATTGGGGTGATGGATATTCCAATCTTGACAGTGTATAACAAGATGGATAAGGCAGAGCTTGAAGATATCATTCTTCCACAAGTTGATGGTGATTATATCTTCATTTCAGCTAAGTATGATGAAAACATGGATAGACTTTTAAACGCCATTGAGAAATGTTTAAACATAAATTATAGAGAAGTTTCTCTTCTATTTCCATATAGCGACGGAGACAAGCTGGACAGATTCTTAAGCGGAATAGAGGCGATTTCTGTGGAATATTTACCAGAAGGCACTAAGGTTAAAGCTATACTAAATGAAAATGAAATTAGAGAGTACGGTGAATTTATATGAAGTATTATTCAATGCTAGGTGAGTCCACTGGAGAATTCATTGAGAAGAAATCGAGATTTATAGGATTTATAAAGAGGGTTGAAACAGAAGAAGAAGCTCTAAATTTTATAGACGAAAAGAAGACAGAATATTATGACGCAACCCACAACACCTACGCCTATATAATTGGTGAAAACAAAAATATCCAAAGATATTCGGACGATGGAGAGCCCAGTGGCACAGCAGGAGTTCCCATGCTTGAAGTATTAAAAAAAGAAGACATGACCAATGTGGTAACGGTGGTTACGAGATACTTCGGAGGAACTATGCTTGGAGCCGGGGGACTTGTAAGAGCTTACACGAGAGGAGTTGTCGAAGCTATAAATGGCGGCACCAAGGTCCTTATAAAATCCATGAATAGAACGCTCTTCACCTATGACTATACAGCCCACGGTGCAATTACCAATTATCTCATCACAAATGGGTATAAAGTAATAGAAGAAAGTTATACAGACATGGTAAGTGTCACCATTGACGTAGCCCAAGAGGATAAAAAAATATTTGAAGACATGAATGATATGACCAGTGGCAATGTAGAAGTTAAAACTCTTGGGGAAGTGATACTTCCAACGAAGGATGAAAAAATAATATATGAGGTGTAAAATGGATAAAATAAATAAAATGGTAGAACTTAAAAATTGGGCAGTTGTCGGAGCAAGAGACGACGAGTCCACATTTGGATATAAAATTCCTATGAGAATGATCGAACACGGTTACAATGTATTTATGGTAAATCCAAAGCTTGATGAAATTGAAGGTCATAGAGTTTATAAAAAACTTTCTGATATTGAAGAAAAAATAGATGTGGTTGATGTAGTTGTAAATCCTAAGGTAGCTATATCTGTTCTAGATGAAGCGAAGGAACTTGGAATTGAAAATATATTTTTCCAACCGGGAACTTTCACTGCAGAAACACTAGAATATGTAGATAAACTTGGACTTAACTATGTAACTAACTGCATTTACAAAATCTTGGGGGAAAAATGATTAAGCGAATAGAAAATTTTGACGAAGCTATTGAGGAAAAAGTAAATTATATTAGAAAGACAGTAGAAGATGCTGGTCTAAAAGGTGTGGTCTTTGGACTATCAGGAGGTCTTGATTCATCAGTGGTGGCAGCATTATGTAAGAGAGCATTTAAAGATGATGCTCTAGGAATAATCATGCCGATCCATTCAGTACCACAGGACGAAGAAGATGCTAGACTCGTAGCAGAAAATACGGGAATAAATTTAAAAAAAGTGGATTTGACCAATACTTTTGATGAGTTTATGAAATCGGTGGATGAAACCAAGGTAGAAATGAGCAAACACAATGTGAAGCCTCGTCTAAGGATGACAACTCTTTACTACTACGCACAAAGCCTATCATACATGGTAGTTGGATGCTCAAACTATTCAGAGTACTACACAGGATACTTTACGAAACACGGCGACTCTGGAGCAGATATATTCCCAATAGTAGACCTACTAAAGACAGATCTATTTGAAATGGCAAAGTACTTGGGTCTTCCAGAAAAAATAATAGAAAAGAAACCATCAGCAGGGCTATTCGAAGGACAGACAGATGAAGATGAAATGGGATTTACCTACGATGAGCTAGATGGTTATATCATGAATGAAATTGAACTTGATGAAAAGAAGAAAAAACTTATAGATAGGCTTCATAGAATAAATAGACATAAGATGACAATTCTAAAAGAAGAATAATTGGAAATTAACTAAAATTTATTAGGATAGAAATATGGCAGCCGAAGCTGCCTTTTTTATTTGCAAGAAATCTTATCCTGTAAAATAATTTTTTTGAATAAAATTACAAGAAAAAATATGAGATAAAAAATATTAAAAATCATATCAAAAACTTGTAAAAATTTTATTTCAGTGTTATTATAAAAATACAGAACACCCCTAGGGGGGTGTAGGAGGTAATATGGAAAAGAAATATGATGTAAGAGGCATGACTTGTTCGGCCTGTGTAGCCAATGTAACCAAGGCCGTTGAAAGGCTTGATGGCGTAAACAATGCCAATGTCAATCTCATGACCAACTCGATGAAGGTAAATTTTGACGAAAACAAAATAGATGATGAAGAAATTATTAGAGCCGTGGAAAAAATTGGCTATGGAGCAAGTCCAGCTGGTGAAAAAATAAAAAGTGAAGATGCACCAGTTGATGAAAGGGAGAGAGCCCTAAAGCATAGGCTAATCTCTTCAAGTATCTTTATGCTCATCCTCATGTATATTGCCATGGGGCCAATGGTTCACTTGCCAACTCCAAGGATCTTTCATGGAAGAGAAGGGGCAGTTATCTTTGCCTTTTCACAATTTCTCTTGGCTCTTCCAGTTGTTTATATAAACAGGGACTTTTATATCTCTGGTTTTAAGGGTCTTAAGAACAGGGCACCTAACATGGACAGCCTTGTTGCTATTGGCTCTCTTGCAGCCCTTGTCTATGGAATCTTTGCAATTTACATGATGGCCTATGGATTTGGTCAAGGTGATATGGAGCTTGTTGATTCCTACAGGCACAATCTTTACTTTGAGTCTTCAGCCATGATCTTGACCCTTATAACTGTGGGAAAGTACTTGGAAGAAAAATCCAAGAACAAGACAAGGTCATCTCTTGCAAAGTTAATGGACCTTGCGCCAAAAATGGCAATAGTAATAGAAGATGGCAAAGAAGTTGTAAAAAATATTGAAGATGTAAGAGTTGGAGATATTTTAATTGTAAGGCCTGGCGAATCTGTGGCAGTTGACGGTAAAGTCATAGAAGGTGCATCATCTCTTGATGAGTCGGCAGTGACTGGTGAGTCCATCCCAGTTCAAAAGTCTGTAGGCGACAGGGTAATTTCGGCGTCTATTAACACAACAGGATCCTTTAAGTTCAAGGCAGAAAAGGTTGGGGAAGACACAACAATTTCACAAATTATAAAATTAGTTGACGAGGCCAACCAGTCCAAGGCTCCCATTGCCAAGCTGGCAGATGAAATTGCTGGAGTCTTTGTGCCAGCAGTCTTGATTATAGCTGCAATAACTTTTGGAGTTTGGATGTATCTTGGTTATGGATTTGAAAATGCCCTTAACTTTGCGATTTCTGTTTTGGTTATTTCTTGTCCCTGCGCTTTGGGACTTGCAACACCAGTTTCAATAATGGTTGCAACAGGCAAGTCTGCCGACTTTGGACTTCTATTTAAGAATGCAGAAGTTTTGGAAAATCTCCACAAGATTGATGTAATCGTAATGGATAAGACTGGAACAATAACAGAAGGCAAACCAATCCTAACAGATATTGTGACAGACCTAGACCAAGATGAATTTCTAAAAATTGCTGGGTCTCTAGAAAAAAATTCTCAGCACCCACTAGCTTCTGCAATATTAAATTACGCTGAAGAAAAAAATATAAATTTGGACGAAATTACTAACTTCAATTCAGTTAGTGGCAGGGGCCTAAATGGAGAAGTCGCAGGAAACAAATATCTTGCAGGAAACCTAGAATACATGCTTGAAGAAAAAATTGACCTAAAGGGCTTTAAGTCCAAGGCAGAAGAACTATCAGGAGAGGGAAAAACTTCTATGTACTTTGCCAATGACAAGGAAGTCATAGGGATAATTTCTGTTAAGGACCTTCCTAAGAAGTCATCAAGGGATGCAATTAAACTACTAAGAGACATGGGGAAGAAAATTATTATGCTAACTGGAGACAATGAAAAAACTGCAGAAGCAATTGCTGGAGAAATTGGAGTTGATGAAACTCTTGCAGGTCTTATGCCTCAAGATAAGAATAAGGAAATCGACAAAATTCAAAAAACTGGCAAGAAGGTTCTAATGATTGGAGACGGAATAAACGATGCTCCATCCCTTGCCAAGGCAGACATAGGCATGGCAATAGGTCATGGGACAGACGTGGCAATTGAGTCATCAGACGTTGTCCTTATGAGGTCCGACCTATTAGATGTGGTTTCTGCCCTTGAACTTTCCAAGGCTACAATAAAAAACATTAAGGAAAATTTATTCTGGGCATTTTTCTACAACACAATTGGAATCCCAATAGCAGCAGGACTTTTATTCCCAGCCTTTGGAATAAAACTTTCCCCAATGTTTGCAGCCTTTGCAATGAGTTTGTCCTCAGTCTTTGTTGTAAACAATGCCTTGAGGCTAAGAAGGTTTAAGCCAAGGGGACTTAAAAAATCTCTAAATAAAGGCGAGGCCATAAGTGAAAAAGAAAATGTAAAAGAAGAAAATCATATAGAAAAAAATGAAAAAAGAACTAAAATAAAAGTAGAAGGCATGATGTGTGAACACTGTGAGAAGAGAGTTGCCGATGCCCTAGAAAAAACTGGCAAGGCAAAAAATATTGTTGCGAACCACGAAAATTCTTCTGTAGAATTTATAGACCAAGGTCTAAGTCCAGAAGAAATAAAAAATGTTATTGAAGATGCAGGTTATAAAATTATTAAAAATAAAGGAGAAGATAGTATGGAAAAGATTTTAAAAGTAGAAGGAATGTCTTGCAATCACTGTGTAGCATCAGTAAAAAAGGCTCTTGAAGGAATTGACGGCGTAAGAGAAGCTGACGTAAGCCTTGAAGACAAAAGCGCAAGGATAGAACTTGACAAGGATCTTGCTGATGAATCACTTGTTAAGGCAGTTGAAGATGCAGGATACTCTGCAAAAATAGAAAAATGAGAGCAGACAAGGAAGTCCAACTTAGGAAATTAAAAACTGTCAGGGGACAAATTGACGGCCTTATAAAAATGGTGGAGGAAAACAGGTACTGCCTAGATATCTCCAACCAGCTAATGGCATCAATCTCCATTCTTAAAAACATAAACAAGGATGTCCTGACAGCCCACCTAAGAGGTTGCGTTAAGGATTCCTACTCCAAGAGCCAGGAAGAAATTGATGAGAAAATCGAAGAAATGAACACTATAATAAATAAGTTGTCAAAGTAGGCTTGATATGAAATTTAAAAAAATATTTTATTTTGTAGTGGTCTTAATTTTTCTCACAGCTTGCAATAAAAACCAAGGACAGGAGATAAAATTTTCCACTGGGGAAGTTTATAAATTTGAGTCTTTGAGCGTGGAAGTAATTGATGACGAAGAAAAAATGACTACAAGAGAAATTTTTTCTTCTAAGGATAATGAAGAAAAGTTAGGGGAGATAATAAATCTTTTGGAAAAATGTGAAGTTGTGGACCAGGGGTATTCCTATGATTCAATTCCAGATTATGAAAGTTTATTAATTAAGTTTCACAAGAAAGATGGGGAAGATACAATTTATATGTATGACTCAGAAAGAAATAGGGAAACAGATAAATTTCACTATTCTTTCTATGGAAAGCTTGGAGACCAAGAAAGTCCTACACTTTTATCAGATGAAGATTTAATTTCAGAGATAAAATATATAGTAGACAAATAAAAAAATAATCAATGAGAAGGCCCTCTTACTGTATGATCAGTAGGAGGGTTTTTTATACAGATAATTTATCATGACAAGTGCAACATAAATAAACTCATAGCTAAATAGCCATGCTTATTTTTGGTTGTTTTTGTTATTTTAGCTTTGATATTCTATTAGCGTCTAAGTGTACATTTTTACATAAAGAAAGAGACTCGCCTCAACGAGTCTCCCAATATTTTACATAAATCCAAATTATTATGCTTTTTCTCTATAGATAGGCATTGACATACATCTTGGGCCCCCTCTACCTCTAGAAAGTTCCCCTGACTTCATAATGTGAAGTGTAACGCCGTGGTCTCTTAGAATTTGGTTTGTAACTACGTTTCTATCATAAACAACTACTTCTCTTGGTGCAATAGCTAGAGTATTGTATCCATCAGACCATTGTTCACGAGAAGCATCTAGTAGTCCACCAGAACCTTGACGAATTAGGTCAACCTTATCAAGGTGAAGGTTCTTTAGAAGCACTTCTTCGATATCAGAAGATTCTTCTTCAGTGTGTAGGTTCTTGCCGTCAAATGTAATTCCGAAGCAAGTTAAAGAATCTTCGATTTCTGGGTGAACTGTAAATAGATCTCTATCCACCATTGTAAATACTGTATCAAGATGCATAAAGGCACGTTTCTTAGGAATTGAAAGGACAAGAATCTTTTTAAATCCAGTTTCTTCTCTAAGAACTCTCTTTGCAAATTGTTCTATTGCACGAGCAGAAGTTCTTTCAGAAGTACCTACAGCTATTAGTTCGTCGCTTAGAACTAATATATCTCCACCTTCGATTGATGGTGGAAGTTCTCTATTGTAGTGTAGATCTTCGTCTTTAATTTTAAAGTCATTGTGATATTTAAAAATATATTTACCAAATAGTGTTTCACGTCTTCTAGTTTCGCTCCACATATGGTTTAGAGAAACGCTGTGACCTATAAGAGAGAATGGGTCTCTAGTAAAGTATAGGTTTGGCATTGGTTTAGTAACGAAGAATTCGTCCTTTTCGATTATTTCTGGAAGGGAAGTCTTCTTGTATTCTGGAAGATCAGATTTTCTAATTCCACCCATCATCTTTAGAACAAGTTCCTTGTTGTCCATGTCTTGGAAAAGTTCCTTTAAGATTTCTTTTTCTTTATCAACTTGTATGTCAGATTCTTCTAAGAATTCATTTATAAAAGCTTCTTTGATTCCTGAATCTGTAAGTGATTCTGCAGCCAAATCTTCTAGGTAGTAAACTTCGCATCCATTGTCTCTTAAGATTTGTGCAAAGTAATCATGTTCTTCAATAGCCGCATCTAGAAATGGAATTTCGTCGAATAAAAGTTCGCCTAGTTGGTCTGGAGCAAGGTTTGTAAGCTCATGACCAGGTCTATGAAGAATAACTTTTTTTAATTTTTCAATCTCTGAATAAACATTAATATTTTTGTTCATAAGTTCTCCTTTCAACTAACTTAATTTAAGATTAAATTAAATTTATAGTTTTGTCAATATAACAGGACTAAACTAAAAAAAGGCCTCTGATAACAGAAGCCTTTAACTCTAATTAACTATTTAAAGCTCTATCTATATTTCTAATGAAGTCTTGTACGTTTGTAACCATTGAAACAGCCGTTAGAGTTCCTCTGTCAGATAGTTTGTTAACAGCGAATTCTTGAATATCAACTGTGTACATGTAAACAGGTCTTATAACTCCGTCAAACTCATTGTATGATGGTGTCATGTTTCCAGTTGCTATTGTATAAAGAATAGCTGAAAGCATTATGATTGTTGAGGTACGTCTAGCGTGGCTCCTCATCTTGTTTTGAGCTTCGTAAACATTATCGATAGTTTCAGGTAGTGCAAGTCTATCTCTAATTGTACCAGCCATTACTACTTCGGTGCCACACTCGATAGCAGCTTTCATAAAACCGTCTTTTACAAGACCGGATTCAACAAGAGCCTTAGTTGAACCATATTTTCTTGCAAGGTTTATAGTTTCATATAGATTTTCGGTAGTATTTTGTTCATGAACGAAATGTTCTTGTCCCCAAGTTGTACCGTAAATTCCGCGTTCTAAGTCGAATGCAGCAGTTTCAGTACCACAGAAGATTGCTTGAATATATCCGTTTCTTATAAGTCTTTCAAGGGCAAGTCTTGCATCTTCATCTAGGGCAATTGCAGAGCCAACTATCATGGTAACATAACCATTGTTAGCTTTTTCATGACGAAGAACATCGTAAAGTGTATCATAGTCAACGGAAAAAGCAGTTTCTCTTGATCTTCCTGCTCTAAAAGCAAAAGTGTCAAGTTCTGCAGATTCTTCTAAAAATCCGCCGGTCCACATGTAAATACCTTCAGAACCATCTTCAGTTCTTCCGATTACAACTTTGTCACCTTTCTTTAGATTTCTAAATTCTACAATTTCAACGGCTTCTTCACCTGGAGTATCGTTTGCTACACATACTGTATCCATTCTTGACTCGGTAGCTAAAACCCACTTGCCATTTATTTTAAAGTACTCTGGATATACTGAAAGAGCGTGGTAATTTCTAGGGCTTATGCCGTCTACCTTAACTTCTTCTAAATGAACATTAGGTGCATTCTTAAGAAATTCTTGTTCGAAATCTGGATGATGATATTTAGGCATTTGAAAATCCATCATAGTAATCCTCCTTCTTCATTTTCTTTTGATTTACTTTCTAGTTCAACATATTCTTCTTCAGGAAGTTCCATTTCATTTGCAAATGTCTTATCAGCTGGAGTAACAAGTGCACGTTCTAGATTTACAACGAAGTCTTGTACGTTTGTAATCATTGGAACGAACGCAATATTTTCTCTAGCGTGAGCCATTTTATTTGCTACGTTTTCAGTAACGTCGATTCCGTACATATAAACAGGAGTGATATCTCCATTTTCTCTAATTCTATAACTTGAAGCTAGGTTAGCTGAAGCTAGGTTGTGAAGCATAGTTGCAAGACCTATTATTAAAGTTGCCTTGTCAAGATGCTCTTTCATATGGGTTAGAGCTTCTGTGGTATTTCCATAAACTTCAGGGAGAGGTCCGTCATCTCTAATTGATCCTGCAAGCACGAATGGTACGTCCATTTGTGAAAGTGTCTTTATGATACCATCTTTTACATTACCTTCAGCGATGAATTTTTTAATTGATCCAATTGATCTAACTTCGTTTAGAAGGTCAAGGTGGTTGTAGTGTCCGTTAGGTACGTTTTGTTGAGTGTAGATATTTTGACCAAGGGCAGTTCCTAAGAATCCACCTTCAAGGTCATGGGTTGCCATTGCATTACCAGCCATTAAGCAGTTTATATATCCAGCTTCAGCTAGGTGATTAAGAGCAATTCTAGTGTCATGGTCAAAAACAACTGAAGGTCCAAGAACCCATACGATGTATCCACCATTATCTCTTTCGTATTCCATTTGTTCGAATAGGAATTTGTAATCTCTTGAGAAAGAAGTTTCAACGGCTTGACCAGGTTCAGAATAAACTGATTTAGGGAAACCTTCTTTATAAACTAAAACTCCATTAGAACCATCTTTTGTTCTACCAGTAACTACCTTTTCACCTTTCTTTAAATCTCTAATTTCTTTAATGATTATTTCGCAATCAGAAAGAACTGCTACACAGTTAAGTGAGTTGTGTTCTGGTAGTAACCATTCTCCATCTACTTTGTAAAAAGTAGGAAGGTGTGTAGTTAAGTAAAAATGATCTGGAGCAACTCCATCTTTTTCAACTTCAGCTACAGTTACATTTTTTGCATTTTTGTAAGCCTCTTTTGAAAAGTCAGGCTTTTCGAATATCGGTAAATGAAATTTCATACTGCCTCCTCTTAGTATTTGTTGGTTATAGTTTATCATAATTAATGTTATAATACTGTAGTATTTATTGTTACACTTGTTAGAAAACAAGTCAACAAGCCATAATGTATTTAATTATTCAATTAAATACAATTATCTGGGTCATTTTTATCCTGCAAACGCTATTTCAATGTTTCAATATTTCTAAACTCACCAGGAGTTACCTTCATAAATTTTATAAAATTTCGAGAAAATGATTTGCTAGAGTTATATCCAACATCTAAAGCGATTTCTATGATTGGCTTATCGGTTTCTAAAAGAAGATCTGCTGCTTTTTTTATTCTCAAACTATTTAAAAAATTTGAAAAATTCATCTCAACTAGATAACAGAGAGCTTCATTTATAGATGGAGGAGTCATATTGAAAATTTTGGAAACATTGCCTATATGTAGGTTTTTAGAGTAATTTTTGTAGATATATTTAACCATACTACCAGCATTATCATCATGTTTAATGTGAGTGATATTATTTATATTTTGGTAAGAGTCTTTGAACTTCTTAGTACCTATTCCTTTTTGCTCTTTAAACACTCGTGATAGATGGGATGCGTCTGTATAGTTAAGGATATCAGCAATTTCGTCAAGGGTTAAATCTGTATATAATAGAAAATAAATTACTTTGTTTAGCTTCATTTCTTGAAGTAGATCATAAAAACCAAGGCCAGTTAGGGAATATATATATCTAGATATTGAAGACTCACTCATACAGAATATCTTGCTCATCTCTTCAAGTGTTATCTTCCTTTGAGAATTAAGATACATATATTGGAAGATTTCTTCAGAAGGAAGAGGAGATAAGTCCATCTCTTTTTCCTTTTTATCAGGTATGTTTCGTAGATACAAAACTATTAGCTCTGAAAGTTTAGAAATTATATATATTGAATAATAATCGTGATGGTAGGTGTTTGACATTGACCTTATTCCTATTTCATCTCTAATATCTTCAAAAATAGTTTTAATTTTTCTATGTTCTACTGAGCAAGGAACAATATAATTATATTTATACAGATTTGAAATTATATTTATAACCTCATTATCAATATTTAAATTTCTTTTTATTATGTCGTTTACAACATCAAAAGAATATACAAGCAAGTAGTAACTAACAGGCTTTGTAACTTCAATTATTTCAGAAATTTGCCAAGGAAGTAGAGCTACTATAACTCCTGGTTTCAAATCAAATTCTTTATCAAGGACTTTCATTTTTCCTTCGCCTTCTAAAACAAATAAAAATCTAGATTCCTTATGAAGAAGAGGAGCAGTTTTCGTATAATCTACTTCTACATCGAAGCTAACTATATCTCCTTCTCGATCTTGTTTGTTAAAAGTTCTTTGAATTTCGATTTTTCTATTCTTAGTCATGATAACCTCCAAGTTAATTATATCAAATTTTACAAATAGCAAGCACTTTAAATTAAGAAAATATCGATAAAACTATATAAAGGAAACATTTTCCTGGTTTAATCAATTAAAAACAAAAATAATAAAAGATTTTGTCCTTCCACGATATTGTGATTATTGTAAAATGAGAGTGTAGGAATACGTTATAATTTTTTATAAAGGAGAGTTATTATGCCAAAGAATTTTAGAGGTAAGAATTACCTAAAACTTATCGACTTTACATCAGAAGATATGAGATATCTTCTAGACCTTGCAAAAGAGTTCAAATCTCTTAAGAGAGCAGGAGTTCCACACAAATACTTAGAAGGAAAAAATATCGTTCTTCTATTTGAAAAGACTTCAACTAGAACTCGTTGCTCATTTGAAGTTGCAGGTTATGACCTAGGAATGGGAGTTACTTACCTAGATCCACAAGGATCACAAATGGGACATAAAGAATCTATAAAAGATACTGCTAGAGTACTTGGAAGAATGTACGACGGTATCGAATATAGAGGATTCAAACAATCAGTTGTTGAAGAACTTGCCGAATATGCAGGAGTTCCAGTATGGAATGGTCTAACTGATGAATGGCATCCAACACAAATGCTTGCTGACCTTTTAACTATCGAAGAACATTTTGGATATCTAAAAGGACTTAAATTTGTTTACATGGGAGATGCTAGAAACAACGTAGCAAACTCTCTAATGATCGCTTGTGCTAAGATGGGAGTTAACTTCGTTGCATGTGCACCTGAAGAATTATTCCCAGAAGCACACCTAGTTGAAATGGCTAAAGAAATTGCTAAAGAAAACTTCTGTACAGTAGAACTTATTTCTGACGTTAAAGAAGGAACTAAGAATGCAGACGTTCTATACACTGACATTTGGGTATCTATGGGTGAACCAGCTGAAATCTGGAAACACAGAATCGACGTTCTTCACAAATACCAAATCAACAAGGAAGTTATGGAAAATGCAAACGAAAAAGCAATCTTCTTACACTGCCTACCATCATTCCATGACACTGAAACCAAAGTTGGAAAAGATATCGAAGAAAAATTTGGTCTAAAAGAAATGGAAGTTTCAAATGAAGTATTTGAATCTAGACAATCTCTTGTATTTGACCAAGCAGAAAACAGAATGCATACTATAAAAGCTATAGTATACGCAACTCTTTGCTAATAGTTGAATTTTACTCCTTCCCGAGGGAGGGAGTAATTTTATACATATTAGTTAAATGTATTAAAGGGATAAATTAAAGGAGTACATTATGGAATTTATTATGAATATTATGAATAAGTTTAACGGATTTTTCTGGGGATGGCCTATACTTATTCTTCTAATGGGTGGAGGTCTTCTAATCACCATTAGAACCGGATTTATGCAATTTAAATACTTACCATACATTTTGAAAGAAACTTTTGGTAAGATGTTCAAATCAGACGTTGGAGGAGAAGGTACTGTATCTCCATTCCAAGCTGCTTCAGCTGCTCTTGCATCATCAATTGGAGCTGCAAATATAACAGTTGCACCTTCAATTATATTTGTTGCAGGACCAGGAGCTATTTTCTGGATGTGGGTTGCTGGTATCTTAGGACAAGCTACTAAGTTTGGTGAAATTGTACTAGGAATTAAATACAGAGAAAAGAATTCTGATGGAGAGTTTGTTGGTGGACCTGCTTATACTTTCAAAAAAGGAATTGGCGGAACACTTGGTAATATCATGGGATTTTTAGTATCATTCTTCTTTATGATAGAAATACTTCCATCTATTACACTTCAAACAATTGCAGCAGCAGGTCCTCTTGAACAACTTGGACTTAGCAGATTAATTGCAGCATTAATTATACTTGTGCTAGTTGTACTAGTATCTTATGGTGGAATTAAAAGAATCGGACAAGTTACTGAAAAAATGGTTCCAATTATGGCTGGAATTTATATCATAATGGGAATTATTATTTTAATCATGCATGCTGGTCAAATTCCTCACGCATTTGCAGTTATTTTCAAAGGAGCTTTTAATCCTCAAGCTGTAGCTGGAGGTATTGGTGGAGCAACACTTGCAGCAGCTATTAAAGCTGGTCTAGCAAGAGGATGTTACTCAAACGAAGCTGGTATGGGTTCTGCACCATATGCACACTCTACAGCTATCACAGACCACCCAGCAAGACAAGGTATGTGGGGTATCTTCGAAGTTATAGCAGACACAATTATAGTTTGTTCAATTTCAGTTCTTATAGTAATAGTAACTGATAACTGGCATGATGCTGGTAATTCAGGTATTGCTGTTGAAAGAGCATTCAACACAGCTTTTGGTCAATTTGGTACAGCAATTATAGCTATATCACTATTCTTATTCGTACTTTCAACAATCATAGTTATTGTATTCTATACAGAAAAACAAGGCGAATACCTATTTGGTACAGCATTTGGTAAAATAATGAGATTCGTAGGATGTGCAATGGTACTTCTAGGCGCATTCGTTGATTTCGAAGATGCTGGCGCATTCTTAGACTTTACTCTAGGACTTGTAGTATTTACAAATATGCTTGGTATGGTTATACTTAGTGGAGAAGTCAAAGAAATTTGTGATGACTTCTTTAAAAATCCTAAATACTATCCAGGAGCAAAAGGAGAAGCTAAACCTGGAAAATATAGTATTGATAAATAATGAATATTTTGTATAATAAGAATTAACCATATAAAAATTTCCGGCTTTTAACTAAAGCCGGTATTTTTCTTAATACAACTAATTTATAACGTTAAGGAGGAAAATTGGAAAAGAATAACAGTAAATCCCTGTTTAAAAAAGAAGTTGGCCTAGAAGTGATTATATTTATCGCAATATTTATGGCATTCTTCTGTTACATGGGAAGTATTATGGGCGGCACTAACATGATCAAGACTATGATGAATACAGGTTTTGATCTACTTATGAACGTATGCTTCTATCTTATGGCAGTTGCGGTTTTAGCAGGTGGTGTCAGTGGTCTGTTTTCAGAATTTGGAGTTATTGCACTTATAAATAGAGTTTTATCTAAAGTAATGGGACCACTTTACGATCTACCTGGAGCTAGTTCTCTAGGTATGTTAAACTGCTACATGTCTGATAATCCAGCAATACTTACGCTTGCTCACGACGATAACTTCAGACAATACTTTAAAAAATATCAAATGCCAGCTCTTACAAATTTAGGAACTGCATTTGGAATGGGACTTATCGTTACTACAACTATGATGAGTTTCAAAGTTGAAGGAGCAATAAAAGCAGCTCTTATTGGAAATTTAGGAGCAGTAATAGGTTCTATAGTTTCTGTAAGACTTATGATGAGACATACGAAAAAATATTATGGAACAGTTGATAAGGTGGAAACTACTCTATCAGATCCAATTCCAGAAGGTATGAGAAGAGTAAGAGAAGGTAGTGCAGGTTCAAGATTTATCCAATCTCTACTTGACGGTGGTAAGGTTGGAGTTGACATGGGAGTTTCAATCATCCCTGGTGTTGTTTTAATTTGTACACTTGTTATAATGCTTACAAATGGTGTAGGTGAAGCAGGTGTGTACAATGGATCAGCAAACCAAGGTATTGCCATTCTTCCAGTGCTTGGAGAAAAACTAAATGTAATTTTGAAACCTTTATTTGGTTTTTCTAGTCCACAAGCTATCGCTGTACCAATTACAGCTCTTGGAAGTTCTGGTGCTGCTATAGGAATGGTATCAGAAATGGTTAACAAAAATCTTGTAACAGCAAATGATATCGCAGTATTTACATCTATTTGTATGTGCTGGAGTGGATATCTATCTACACATATAGCAATGATGGATGCTCTTGGAACAAAAGAAATGACAGGTAATGCCATACTAAGCCACACAATTGGTGGCATTTGTGCAGGAATCGCATCACATTTAATAATGTTGATCTTTTAGTTTAAGGGGGCAGTCGCTCCCTTATTTTTTTGAGGTGATAATATGAATCCAGAAAAGTTTTCGAGGCAGGTTGTAAATATATTTAAAGATGCACAGAATTTGGCGGTAAGATATGAAAATGCAGAGATAACTGATCTTCATTTAACCCTTGCCATACTACGCACTAACGGTCTTTCTCTCCTGGAGACACTTCTTGAAATGGGCGTGGATTTAAAAGAGTATGATAACAAGGTTGTAAGTGCAATAGAAAAACTTAGAAGCTCAAAAGGTTTGACTAAGCTATACTATTCTCGTCCATACCAAAGGATAATTGTAAACTCTGAAGAGATATCTAGAAATCAATATGAATCATTTGTAAATGTAAACTCACTTTACCTTGCCATCCTTAGAGAAGACAAGACTGTTTCACAAGAAATAGCAAAAAGTTTCGGACTTACATACGAAATTATGAAATCTAAATTCTTAGAGGATTTTACAGAAAAAAAGCTTGGAAACATTTCAAGTGAAAATATGAAGTATCTTCTCAAATTTGGAAGGAATTTGACAGAGGAAGCCAAGAAAGGAAAGATTGATCCAATCATTGGAAGAGATGAAGAAACTTCAAATGTCATAAGGGTTTTATCAAGGAGGATAAAAAATAATCCGGTCCTAATCGGTGAAGCAGGCGTCGGTAAGACTGCAGTGGTGGAAGGACTTGTTTTAAGAATTGCATCTGGAGATGTACCAGAAACCTTAAGGGACAAAGTTATATTCTCCTTAGATATGACATCTGTCCTTGCAGGGGCGAAATTCAGAGGAGATTTTGAAGAGAGACTTAAAAAAGTTTTAGATATAGTTAAAAATTCCGACGGACAGATAATACTATTTATAGATGAGCTTCATAATATAATTGGAAGTGGAACCAATGGCGCAATGGATACATCAAATATATTAAAACCCATGCTTGCAAGAGGAGAGATCTTAACCATTGGTGCAACTACCACTAGAGAATATAGAAAATATATTGAAACTGACTCTGCATTAGAGAGAAGATTCCAAAGAATTTTAATAGAAGAACCTTCAGAAGAAGGAGCTATTTCAATTCTAAGGGGGATCAAAAAGAAATACGAAGCACACCACAAATTAAATATCAAAGACTCGGCGATAGTATCTGCTGTTAAACTTTCAAGTAGATATATAAACGATAGATATCTTCCAGACAAAGCCATAGATTTAATCGACGAAGCGAGTTCCATGATAAGGATGGAAATCGACTCAGTTCCACAGGAAATAGACGAACTAAATCGTGAACTCATAAGGCTTGAGACAGAAAAAGTCGATTTGGAAATCGAAAAAGATATTAGAAGTGAACAAAGACTTCAAAAGCTGGAATTTGAAATAAAGGAAAAGAGAAAAGTCTACGATGAAAAGAAGGATCTTTGGAAGAAAGAAATAGAAAGACTCGACGACATTTCTAAAGAAACATCGAGCTTAGAACTTCTAAGTAAGAATATAGAATCTGCAAAAGAATCCCATGACTTTGAAAAATTTAAGCAGTTTAGCGTAGAGTTTGACAGTAGAGAAAAACATCTTAACGAACTTAGAAAAAAAGCTCCATACTATCCTATTAAGGATGAAGTTACAGAATCTGAAATATTAGAAGTTCTATCGAGAAACACTGGAATTTCTATAACAACTTTAAATAAAAAAGAATCTGAAAAGATAAAATCACTTAAATCTGAAATTGAAAAGATATATATTGGACAAGAAAGTGCAGTAAATGAAGTTGTAAATGCGGTCATAAGGGCGAAGTCAGGTCTATTTAAAAGAAATAAACCAATTTCATACTTGGTTTCAGGTCCAAGAGGAACTGGGAAGACCTACCTTGCAGAGGTGCTTTCTGAAAAATTATATGAAGAGAGCGGATCTGTACTAAGTTTTGAAATGAGCGAATACACTGATAAGAGTTCGGTTACTAAACTCATAGGAGCTCCTCCAGGATACGTTGGACATGAACTTGGTGGAATCTTGACAGAGACCATAAGGACGAAACCTTATTCAATCTTACTATTTGAAGACATCGAGCTTGCAAATGCAGAAGTGCTTGGAATTATCTATCAAATAATCGACGAAGGTGCCATAAGAGACAATAAGGGAAGAGAGATCGACTTTAAAAATACCATTGTGTTTTTAACTACCAGGGAAGAACCAAATCCTGAAACTATAAGCCATGTGGATGACGCCCTTGTACTGTCGGAATTCAACCTAGACGAACTTTCAAAGATACTAGCGCTTAGATTGAACGAGATTAAATTAGAACTTGAAGACCAAGCAATATTCTTGGAATGGGAACTAAATTTAAAAGATGTAATAAAGAGGTTTGCCATAAGATCGACAAAGGACATCCAAAGAAGTATCGAAGAGATACTTATGACAGAAATTGCAAATCTATCTTTAGACGGAAATATAAAACAAGGAAGCACGATCTTAATAAAATCTGACTTCACTATCATGGTTAAATAAATAAAAGCGACTAGAGTACAAAACTTTAGTCGCTTTTTATGTGTAAATTAAATTTCTTCGTAAAAATCTTTCTCTTCCTTGTCTTTAAAGAGTAGTATAAATGGGAAGAAAAATCCAAGTCCCATAAATAGTTTGGAAAAACTAAGAACTGATAGAGGAGTGTTTTCAACCAAATCATATAGATGGTTCCATGACCAAGGAAATAAAATATAACAAATGACAATATAGATTGAAAGAACTAAGTATATTCCGTGAAATGGATCCACTTTAAAAAACTCTGTCATCAGGAAATAATATGCAAGTAGGTATATTATTCCGACGAAGTAAGATAGAAAGATGTAAACTCCACCTATTTTTTTCATTAAAATCACCTTAAATTATTTTAACATAGAAAGACATTTTGTAAAGCTTTATAGTAATCGTCACAAAGTACCTTTACCATAGAAAAGAAAAAAATTCTCTGATATAATCATAATGTAGGAGGTATAAAATGAAAGTTACAGTTTGTATGGGATCTAGATGCACAATGATGGGTGCCAATCAGATCTATGATCAATTAGAATACATAGCAAAAGATCTCTGTGGTCCTGAATCAGAGATTTGTAGTTCGAAAAATTTGGAAATTTCCATTAGTAAATGTTTAAATCTATGCAAAGGTGATAACACAAGCAAGGCTCCAATCGTAATGATTGATGATGAAATAGTATACAATGCAACACCACAAGTAGTAAGTGAAAAAGTAATGGATGCATTGAGGAAAGATCTATGAAAGAGAGTTATTCAAGGATAGTCGATATCAGACGTAGGGTTTTTGCAGAAGTTGCAAGAATCGCTTACAATGATTTAGACACCAGTAATTTCGAAGACGCAAGTTATCGTCTTTTCCCAGGAGAAGTTGCTCAATTTAGAGAATCTATGTTTAGAGAAAGAGCAATCGCCGACGAAAGAATAAGACTTGCTCTTGGTCTTCCAATTAGAGATATTGGAGTTTATAAGAGAATAACCGATGGATTCGATAAGATAGACATAGACACAAATGCCTACGAAAAGCCTCTTGTAAATGTAATTAAATTTGCCTGTGAATCATGCCCTACAAGAGCATTTTATGTGACAGATAACTGTAGAAGATGCATGGCTCACCCTTGTACCAGTGTCTGCCCAGTAAACGCAGTTAAAATTGGAAAGCGCCGTGCAGAGATAGACCATGACAAATGCGTCAAATGTGGAAGATGTAGAGATACCTGTCCTTACCACGCAATAGTTGACTATGACAGACCTTGTAGTGCTGCATGTGGTGTAGGTGCCATCGGTTCAGACGAATACAATAGGGCTGAGATAGACCAAGATAAGTGTGTGGCTTGTGGAAGATGTATTTCTGAATGTCCTTTCGGAGCGATAGCAGATAAATCACAGATTTACCAAGTAATTAAGGCTATTAAAGCTGGCAAGAAACTATATGCAGCTGTAGCGCCATCATTTATTGGTCAGTTTGGACTAAGCACAACTCCAAAACAAGTATTCGAAGCGATAAAACAGCTTGGCTTTAAAGATGTTTTTGAAGTTGGTTTAGGAGCAGACCTTACAACTCTACATGAAGCTCATGAATACTTAGAAAGAGTACCGGAAAAAATCCCTTACATGGGAACTTCATGTTGCTTTAGTTGGTCACTTATGATCAAAAATATGTTCCCAGAACTCAGTGATCAAATCTCCGACTCTGGCTCACCAATGAGATACACTGCAGAATATATTAAGAATATAGATCCAGAAGCGGTAGTAGTATTTATAGGACCTTGTACTTCTAAGAAGCTAGAAGCCTTGGATACAAATATTAAATCTTCAGTTGACTTCGTGCTTACATTTGAAGAACTGATGGGAATGTTCGTTGCAAAAGATGTAGAACCAATGGACATAGAAGTTGAAGATGATATAGATGATTCATCTGCACTTGGAAGAGGTTATCCAGTAGCAGGAGGAGTTGCAGCTGCAGTTAAAAAAGTGGCTGAAGAGATATATCCAAGTAGAGAAATCTTAATCGAAGGTGCAAACTCACTATCCGAATGTATAAAGATGCTAAAGATTGCAAAAGCTGGAAGAAAAGATGGATACTTACTAGAAGGAATGGCTTGTCCTGGAGGATGTATCGCAGGAGTTGGAACCATTCAATCAACCACAAGGGTAAAGAAAAACGTGGATCAATTTATGAAAAACTCTAAGTACAAAGATCCATTTGAAAATGAAAAGATAAAAGATTACAAATTTGAAGATTAATATAGAAAATCTGTTGAGAAATCAGCAGATTTTTTATTTTATATTTTTGAGTAATCGTTACACATTTTAAAAAAATTCAATTAATAAATTTAATTTGAACAAGAAAATCTTCAAATGTCAAAGAACGTCAAGAAACTATTTACAATCTATACCAATATGTGGTATTATAAAATCATTAACAAAGAAATTTTTTTAAACTTAAATGTCAAAGAATGTCAAAGGTGAAAATATGGCAAAGATTTCAAATAATATAGAAGAATTTTTATTACAACTTTTAGAAGAGGAAGAAGGCTCATTAGAGATCCAAAGATCGATTATTGCGAAGAAATTTGATTGTGCCCCTTCTCAAATAAATTATGTGCTTACGACTAGATTTACTCCATACAAAGGATTTTATGTTGAGTCCCGTCGTGGAGGTGGAGGCTTTATAAGGATCACAAGGCTAACCATCACAGAATATGGAAGAAAGAGAGAGAATCTCTTCAATGAGATTGGCGATTCCATAACTTTTGAAAAATCTCAAGACATAGTCGAAGCTCTCTATGAAATGGAAAAAATAGATGAGAACGAAAAGAATTTAATCATGGCAGCAATTTCGAATAGATCTCTATGCAAGATAAGAGAAGATCGAAATGAGGTGCGAGCTGATATTCTTAAAAATATGATTGTATATGTATTGGGAGGGAAAGAGAAATGATCTGTGATAACTGTAAAAAAAGAGAGTCGGTTATTTCTTTTACAAAAATAGAGAATAACGAAGTGACAGAGGTGCATCTTTGCAAAGAGTGTGCAGCAAAGAAGTTCAAGGGAAATTTTCTAATGATAGATGGATTTAAAGATCTTTTCAAAGAACTTTTTAATACAGAAGAGACAATAGATATAGAGAAGACTTGTAGATTCTGTGGAAGAAGGATTGAGGAAGTGCTTAAGACTTCTAACCTCGGATGTATCCATTGCTACGATGAATTCAGAGATGAAATAAATGATTTCTTGCAGAATTACCAACTATCTTCTGTACACAAAGGCAAGATTCCAAAGTCATGTCCAACTGATCTAAAGGTCGGAAGAAAGATTCTTGATCTAAAAGATAAATTGCAAGAAGCGTTAATTCTTGAAAATTACGAAGAGGCAGCTATCTTAAGAGATGAGATAAGAGATTTGGAAGTGAAAAATGATACTTTATAATGCCATAAGACTTCACAGAAATCTCGAAGGAAGCAAGTTTGTAACCACATTAAATAGCTCTGAGGCAATTGAGCTTGGAAACAAAATTGCAGAAGAGCTTCCTGAATTTAAGCACAGAAGATTAAAGGAACTAACCACCTATGAACTTTTGAAATTAAAGGAAGAGTTTACAACAAGTCCACGTCTTTTAAATAATGGAGAGTTCTCATCCTACTTGGAAAATGAAGATGCAAAGATATACCTGATGGGCGAAGACCACATGGTTTTTACTTCAATGGGAAGAGAGAATCTACTAGATCAATATAAAAAGATATGCAGCCTGGATGATAAAGTATCTTCCAAGATAAATTATGCATTTGACAAAGATTTTGGATATTTGACTACAGATCCATGGATAGTGGGAACTGGACTTCAAGCTTTCGTAGTAGTATCACTACCTGCGACAAATTATTTTGGAATCAAAAATATTTCAAAATCCATAAATAGAATGGGTTATATGCTTGAACCATTTAAAGTAAAAAATACAAACCTTAAAAATATATTTGTCCTTAAAAACATGGTGACAATAGGTGAATCAGAACTTACTATAATAAATAAGATTTCAAATATAGCAAAGGAACTTGTTGAGATAGAAGAAGATAATAGAAAAAAACTATATCTTGACGACATTGCAGTCCTTGAAGATATGGTCAATAGATCCTATGGACTTCTTAGAAACGCACGAATTTTAAAAACCTATGAGATGATGGACAATTTAATAATTTTGGATTTGGGAGTTTCTCTCTCAATAATAAAAAAGATAGGAAATAGATATTTAATAGATGAGATGGATTCACTTACAAACGGAGCGATTGAGCACGATAGAAAACAGATTTTAGACGATAAGTCACTGGATATTGTAAGGGCGAATCTAGTCAGAAAACTTATGAAGGAGGAATTTTAGTGGCGATTTTTGATAATTTTTCAGAACCAGCAAAGAGGGCGATGCTACTTGCACAAAGAGAAGCAAGAATCAGCGACCAATCATATATAGGCTCGGAACATCTACTACTTGGAATTATAAAAGAATCTACAGGAGCGGGCTCGAGCATCCTTTACCAAGTGGGTATTAGTTATGATCTTGCGAAGCAAGAATTGGACTCAATAGTATCGGTTAACTCTTCAGGAGAAAACGTGGGACCTCTCAACTACACTCCACGTACGAGAAGGATAATAGATCTGTCCTACGAAGCAGCAAGGGTTACAAACTCTAAACTAGTTGGCACAGAACACCTTCTCTTAGCAATACTAAAAGAGGGACAAGGAATAGCTGTAATGATTTTAAAAAATCTTGGAATAGATATAGAATCTTTAGAAGCATCTATTCTAAGAGCACTTAACCCATCACAAAAACAGGATAGAAGAAATAAACCAGAAGAAAATTCACAGCTTGACGAATGGACCATCGACTTAAATAAAAGGGCAAGAGAAGGAAAGATCGATCCAATCATCGGAAGAAGTGAAGAGATAGAGAGAATAATTCAAGTTCTTCTAAGAAGAAAGAAAAACAATCCTGTATTAATTGGAGATCCAGGAGTAGGTAAGACGGCAATAGTCGAAGGACTTGCAGCTAGAATCGTAGAAGGCGATGTGCCAGAAGTAATAAAAGACAAAAGAATATTGACCCTAGATGTAAGTTCTCTAATCGCAGGGGCAAAGTACAGAGGAGACTTCGAAGAAAGGCTTAAGACTGTAATAGAAGAAGCGACTAAAGATGAAAGCATAATTCTATTTATCGATGAGATGCATGTCATCATGGGAGCAGGTGGTGCAGAAGGTGCAATGGACGCATCTAATATCTTAAAACCAACACTGGCAAGAGGAGATATTAGAATCATCGGAGCCACAACCACCAAGGAATATAGAAAGCATATAGAAAAAGATCCTGCCTTTGAAAGAAGACTTGTGGCGATAAACGTAAAAGAACCAACAGAAGAAGAATCAGTAGAAATCATAAAAGGGCTAAGAGCTGCTTATGAATCTCACCATATGGTTACAATCTCTGACGAAATAATAAAGACTGCAGTTAGACTTTCAAGCAGGTATATAAACGATAGATACCTTCCTGACAAAGCAATAGACCTAATCGACGAAGCAGCATCTAAAGTAAGAATAAAAAATACAAAGACACCGAGATTTGTAAAAGATTTTGAAGAAAAGCTAATTGACTTGGAAAAAGAAAAGGCAAGAGCAATAAATACACAGGACTATGAACTTGCAGCAAGACTAAGGGATGAAGAAGCATCCATAAGAGAATCATTTGAGCTTAAGAAGGAAGAATATAATAACAATAGAGAAAAACCAGAAGTACCAGTAGAAATCATAGAGGAAATAGTTTCGTCTTGGTCAGGAGTACCAGTTACTAAATTAACCAGAGAAGAAAATACAAAACTAAGAGAACTGGATACCAATCTTAAAAAATCTTTAAAGGGACAAGACGAAGCAATAATGACTCTATCAAAAGCCATAAAGAGGGCAAGAGTTGGACTTAAAGACAAGAATAGACCGATAGGATCATTTATATTCGTAGGACCAACAGGAGTAGGTAAGACATATTTATCCAAGAAGCTTGCAGAAGAAGTCTTTGGAAATGAATCCAACATGGTTCGTATCGACATGAGTGAATACATGGAAAAGCACTCTGTAAGTAGACTGGTAGGATCACCTCCAGGATATGTAGGCCACGAAGAAGGTGGACAACTAACAGAAATTGTTAGGACAAATCCATATTCAGTAATCCTCTTTGACGAAATAGAAAAGGCTCATCCAGACGTGTTCAATATCCTTCTACAAATATTAGACGATGGAATTCTTACAGACTCACAAGGAAGGACAGTATCATTTAAAGATACGATAATCATCATGACATCTAATGCAGGAGCAACCCTTCTAAAGAATAAATCAAGCCTTGGATTTGGAATTAGTGAGAAGACCAAAGAAGAAAATGAATATGAAAAGATGAAAAACATCATAAACGAAGAACTTAAGAAAACATTTAGACCAGAATTTTTAAATAGAGTTGACGACATAGTCGTGTTTAAAGAATTGGGTAAATCAGAAATCAAGGACATCGTAAGAATAATGCTTGATGAACTAAGAGAAAGAGTTAAGGACTTAGAACTAGAACTTAAGTTTACAGAAGACGTGGTAGATTATATCTCCAAAGTCGGCTTTGACAAAGAATATGGAGCAAGACCAATCGCAAGAGCAATAAGAACCAATATAGAAGACGTGCTTGCAGACAAATTTGTAAACGGAGAAATCGAAAGAGGCGACTCAGTAACAGTCTACAAAAATGGAGAATCCTTAGTGATTCGTAGAAACAAAGTAAAAAATAGGGAAGTAGAAAATGTACAAGTGTAGTGAATGTGGATATACTTCTCCAGGATTCTTAGGAAAATGTCCAGAGTGTGGAGCGTGGGGCTCAATGGAAGAGACTAAGGAGGAGAAGAAGACAAAATCCGTATCAAAGACTGAAGTATTCAAATCCAAAGGTTCAAAACCATTAAAAGAAGTAAAGACTATAGAAGATGAGAGAATCATGACAGGCGTGTCAGAATTTGACAGAGTAATGGGTGGGGGAATATTAAAAGATTCCCTTACCATCTTAACGGCTAGGCCAGGAGCAGGAAAATCTACATTGCTCCTACAAATATCAAACATTCTAGCCTCAAAAGGAAAAAAGGTACTCTACGCATCGGGAGAAGAATCGGCAAGTCAAATCAGACAGAGAGCCATGAGAATAGTAGAAAATATATCTGACAATCTATTCGTAATCTCAACCAACAATCTCCTAGACGTCATAGATGAAGTGGAAAGCTTGGACTGCGACTTTGTAATCGTCGACTCGATACAGACATTTATAATTCCAAATATTGAGTCAAGGGCAGGATCACCGACACAAATCATGGAATCCATCCATATGCTTATGAATATGGCGAAGAACGAAACAAGACCAAGAGCAGTCTTTATTGTCGGACAGATGACTAAGGAAGATTCACTAGCAGGAGTAAGATCACTGGAACATGCGGTTGACACAGTACTTCTCCTATCAGGAGAAACCTACGAAGAACTTAGAATACTATCAACCACCAAGAATAGGTACGGAAGCACAGGAGAGATGGGATTTTTTAAAATGGATGAAAAAGGACTGACATCCATAGATAATCCATCGGAATACTTTATGACAGAGAGAGAAAATGGAAAGAATGTACCAGGATCAGCCTTATCAGTAACAAGAGAAGGCACAAGACCAATCATACTCGAAGTAGAGTCTTTGGTTTCAAAATCATTTATGCCATATCCGTCAAGAGTATCAGAGCATCTTAGAAAGGAACAACTCTTCACCCTCATATCCATCCTAGAAGAACGAGGCGAAGTGCCGATGATGGATAAAAACGTAGTAGTTAAAACCACAGGCGGAATAAAACTACAAGACACAGCATCGAATCTATCTGTGTTAGTAAGCATCTACTCAAGCCTGGTAGGTAAACCAGTAAAAGCCTCCAGCGTATTTATCGCAGACGTAGGACTTACTGGAGAACTTAAAGTATGTCCGTCAATAGATGTGAGGATATCAGAAGCAAGACGCATGGGATTTAAAAATATCTACGTGCCGAAAAATATAAAACAAGAATCAAAAGACTTAATAAAACTAAATCACATAATGGAAGTATTAAAACATTCAATAGAGTAAGCCAAGGGAAACCTTGGTTTTTTTTATTACAAATAATTGTTTTGATCTGCAAAAATTATCACGTTAAGTAGAGAATCTCCTCCTTTATCCCGGTGGTTAAGTCGAAGAATCTAACCGTGTTGGATAATTAAAATCTTTCTTCATGCTCTACGTATAGCATCTAAATTTTTCTTCGTGATTTAAAAAAATGAAACACATATAAAAATTCTTCTTACACATTTCTATAATTTGCATCTATGTTATAATGAACTGGGAGGAATTATGAAATTAACTGAAGAATTTAAAAATTATATAGACGAAAGTCCTGTTTCATACTTCGCCGTTAATGAAGCGGAAAAGATGATGAAGGACAAAGGATTTATTAAGCTTGATTCAAGTAAAAAGTGGGAGCTAGATCAAAACCATTCTTACTACATTACCAACAACGACAGCTCATTTATTGCTTTTAAGATTGGAAACATAGAAGAGAACTTAGGTTTTAAAATCGTTGGTTCTCACACCGACTCACCTACTCTTAGGATTAAATCAAATGCAATTATTAAGAGGGAAGAGTCTGTTCTTCTAAATGTTGAGAAGTATGGAGGACTTATTCTATCTACTTGGTTTGATAGACCTCTTTCCATAGCTGGTAGAGTTATTGTAAAGTCAGATACTATTAATCCTAAGATAGAACTTGTAAAGATAGATAAGGATCTTTTAATCATTCCATCTCTTGCAATTCATATGACAAAGAAGGAAGATGAAAATATAAATGTCCAAGAAAACATGCTTCCACTTGTTGGTATGGATGGGGAAAGTTATGAAGATTTAGTCGAAGAGATCTTAGCTAAAGATTTAAATATTTCCAAAGATGATATTTTAGATTACGATCTTTATCTCTACGATCGTCAAAAGGGAAGCATCATCGGAGTGAACAATGAGTTTCTATCCATAGGAAGGATCGACAACTTAGGTTCTGTTTTCACATCTCTAAAAGCTTTAATCGATGCTGATTATTCCGACGGAATCTCTGTTGTAATTGCAACGGACAACGAGGAAGTGGGTTCTATGACCATCATGGGTGCAGACAGTCCTATGATTGAAAATACTTTGGAAAGAATCTTAATCGGCCTTGGTCATACTAGGGAATCTTTCTTTACTGCTTGTGAAAATTCCTTTATGATTTCCGCAGACCAAGCCCATGCAGTTCATCCAAACTATGCAGCAGCAGCTGATCCTACAAATAGACCGAGAATGGGTAAGGGCATAGTCATCAAGTACTCATCTTCAAAATCCTACAGCTCTGATGGATATTCTGCCGCTATTTTTAAAGATATTTGTAAAGCTGCAGACGTTCCATTCCAAACATTTTATAATCGTTCTGATAGACGAGGTGGTTCAACCATCGGTCCTATCACTCAATCAAGGGTAAATATTAAGTCTGTGGATATTGGAGCTCCTATGCTTTCTATGCACTCTGTAAGAGAGCTTATGCATGTTGATGACATCGAGTATATGTATAGGACGTTTAAAGTATTTTTCGAGACGGATATGCTAATAAATTCATAAAACTTTAAAAAATTACACTGGTATTATTAACTTTATTTTCATAATTATTTACTAGATTATTCATAGGAGATAACTATGTTTAAAAAATTATTTAACTTTTCAAATAAAAAATCGAATACGCTTGTAACCATCGATAGACTCTATGGCTCTAAGGGTGATTCAATTGCTAAGGCTGTTGCTGATAGGCTTGGAGCTGAGTATTTTGACGAGAATATAATCGAACTTAAGACTTTGGAAACTCAAGTGGATATCAGTTCTGTTTCTAAGGAAGATTCGTTCTTAAAGGGAACTGTCTACGATCTCTACAGAGAAAATGATTCTTATCAAGAAGAGGATATGATGATCTCTGATGCGAGATTTCTAGCTGATGCAAAGACCATAAGAGATGTTGCAAAAGGTCGAAATGCTGTTATCCTAGGCAAATGTGCTGGATATATCCTAAGGGACTACAAGCCTCTTAATATCTTCATAGCTTGTGATTTCGAAGACAGGGTTAAAAATATTATGGATCAAATGGACTATGACGAAGAAAAGGCGACGAGCAAGATTAAAAAGATGGATTTTAGAAGAATCAACCACTACGACAGATTCACCAAAGGTAGCTTTGGTCGTGCTTCAGATTATGACTTCACCATCAATTCATCCAGGTTTTCACAAGAAGAAATAGTAAATATTATAATCTACTTTATAGAAAATTATTCGAAGTAGAAAAAATTAAATGTTTAGAAAAATGTAAAATAAAAATCCCCTTTTATAAAAAGGGGATTTTTTGAATCAATAATAAAATATTAATTTTTAGTTTTTAAAAACTTTTCAAATTTTGGATAGATTAAATAGAGAACTATACAAGTTAGTAGTAGTTCTGGACCCATGTAAGTTATGTTGTAAATGAATGAATATAGGTATGGATTCATTCCTTCTGGTGCGTAGATATACCAAACAAATGCGCCTGATATAAACACAGATACAAATCTTAAAAAGATTGCAAGAGCAGCGCCCAATGTAGCCTTTTCTTTATTTCCACGGAATGCACCTGCAAATCCTAAAACTCCAAAACCTACTAGGTAGTCAAAGACTATTGATAGTGGATGCAGAGAAAATCCTCCGCTTAGTAGGAATTTTAAAACTCCAAAGGTTGTACTTGCTAGAAGTCCGTTTTTAATTCCCCACTTTTGTGAATATAGTATAAGTGGCAACATTGCCAGTGCAGTTACTGAACCACCTTGTGGCATCTTCCAGATTTTAATATAATCTAGAATCATACTTAGTGCGATGAAGATTCCACCTTCAACGATTCTAAGCAAATTTAATCTTTTCATTTTTTCCTCCTCTTAATAGAGGGGAACCTGCTTGCTACGCCGGCATTATCCGGATCAGCTCTAGGGTCGGAATCAAATCCCTCTCAGCGATAGCTCCCCTGAAAATTTATTTAATACTCACTTATGGAATAGAAATGGTCTCCATCTCCATCCATAAAAGTAGGTATTCCAACTTTGTTATTCTTCTTGATCTCATCGAAATATGGATCAGAATCTCTATACTTTAAGAATTCTTTTAAATTTTTCATAGAACTTGTAATGTCTACAATTCTAACTTCTTCGTTTAGTTTCTTTGCGTACTCAACTGCCGGTGGACAATGAGGGCAAAGGCTTGAGATAAAAAGTGTTTTCATTTTTATTCTCCTTTTCTAATTATGTGCATATTGCACCAAGGACTATGATAACAAATAATCCATTTTATGTACAGTTAATTGAATAAATTATTAGATTCTATATTTTTTGAAAAATTATATATAATGTGTTAAAATTAAGACTTAGGTAAATGAGAGTTACATAAAAATACCTATGTTCACAAATCTTGTGAAATTTTATAAAAGAGGTGAAACATGAAGAAACTTATCAAAGCTTTCTTTGTTTTAGTAGTATTAGTACTTACGGCGGTACTCGTATTTTTATATACAACTAAGCCGACGAATGCCAAGATAGGCGTTGACAAGCTCGAAAGACAGACAGAAGAAAAAGAAAAACAAAAAAATATCTTCGACAACAAAAAGAAGATAAATATTCTTCTACTTGGAGCTACAAGCACAACTACCATTGCAAATCCAAATTCTACTGAAAGAGGTCAGTCCGATACGATCATGTTGGTATCCATAGATGCAATCGAAAACAAGGTACAAGTCCTATCCATACCTAGAGATTCATGGGTAAAGATAAAGGGTCATGGCGAAAGAAGAATAAATGACGCATATGTACTAGGAGATGTTCCTCTAGCAGTAGATACTATTGAAAATCTTTTGGACACATATATTGATCACTATGTGGTGGTTAATTATGACATAATCGAACAACTTGTAGACGCTCTAGGCGGAGTAGATATGGAATGGGATAGACCTGATTATAAATACGAAGACAACTGGATCTATCCACCTCTTAAGATAGATCTTAAGAGAGGAACTAACCACTTAAACGGTAGAGAAGCTGTTGCATATCTAAGAGCAAGAAAGGCATATAGAGATTCAGACCTTGGAAGAATAGATGCTCAACAAGGATTTTTGATGCAGATTTTCAACGAGTTAAAATCTCCAAGCACTATTCTTTTAGTTCCAAAACTTTTGGAAATGGCAGTTAATAACGTTGAAACTGATTTAAGTTATGGAGATCTTGCATATCTTGCAACTTGGGGACTTAAACTAAATAACTCCGACATTAGAATGGATAAAATAGGTGGAGGCTTTATTAAGAAGGTTCAAAGTGGAGTAGAAGTAGATGTTATAGATGTATACAGAACTCAAGCAATTAAAAAACTTCATGAATTTCCATACAATTTCGAAGTTCCAGATAGAACACAGGAAATGGAAAGTATAACTGTAGGAAATTAAATTTAAAAAATTTCAAATTAACCTTGACATTATTTTCTCTATGATGTAAACTTCTTAAGAACAAAAAGATAGATACATTTAGGAGGATAATAATGGTTAGAAATTTGATTGAACCTCGTGATTTTACAACTGAAGAATTAAGTAGATTATTTGATCTGGCTGATGACATTATTTCAAACCCACGTAAGTACATGGATGTTTGTAAAGGATATGTCTTAGCCAGTCTTTTTTTTGAGCCTTCAACTAGAACTAGGCTTTCATTTGAAACAGCAATGAATAGACTTGGTGGAAGAGTAGTAGGATTCTCAGATGCGAAAGTTTCATCTACCTCTAAAGGAGAATCTCTTGTAGATACTCTAAGAACTGTAGAAAACTATGCAGATATCTGTGCGATGAGACATCCTAAAGATGGAGCAGCGCTACTAGCTACCAAGTACTTAACCACTATGCCAATCATAAACGCAGGAGATGGAGCACATAACCACCCAACTCAAACATTGACAGACTTACTCACCATAAGACATTACAAAGGAAGATTTGACAATTTAAAAGTAGGGGTTTGCGGAGACTTAAAATTCGGTAGAACCATTCACTCATTAGTAAGAGCTATGAATAGGTATGAAAATGTAGAATTCGTCTTCATAAGCCCAGAAGAGTTAAAGATGCCTAAGATTTTCAAAAGCGAACTTCCAGAAGGATCATATACTGAAACAGACGACTTAGAAGGAAGCATCAAAGACCTAGACATCCTATACATGAGTAGAGTTCAAAGAGAAAGATTTGTATCAGAAGAAGAATATGTAAGACTAAAAGATTTCTTCATACTTGATAAAGAAAAATTAAACAAGGCAAAAAAAGATATGATAGTTATGCACCCTCTACCAAGGGTAAATGAAATCGCAACAGACGTAGACAGTGATGAAAGAGCCGTATACTTCCAACAAGCAAAATTTGGAATGTATGTAAGAATGGCGCTTATAATGACACTTCTAGGATTGGAGGCATAAAATGATAAATGTATCAAAGATAAAAAAAGGTATCGTGCTTGACCATATAGTAGCAGGAGACGGAATCAAACTATTTAACGCTCTTAAGCTAAATGAAGTCGAAGACCCTGTTGTACTTATGCAAGGAATAAGATCCACATCAATGGGCAAGAAGGATCTAATAAAGATAGAAACAGACTTCAAACTAGACTTCACAGTACTGGGACTAATTGCGCCACATACAACTGTAAATATCATAGAAGACGGAGCAAGAGTAGATAAAATAAGAATGGAACTTCCAGAAGAAGTGGAAGGAGTGATCCATTGCAAGAACCCAAGATGTATCACCAATGACCAAAAGGTGGAAGAACACAAATTCTATCTAGTAAATAGAGAAACAAAAGAGTATAGATGCGAATATTGTGACTCTATTACACAGTTTGAAGAGATATGATCCGCGTAATAAAAAATATAGATATTGACGACAGATATTTTTTCTTAAAGACAGAAGGAAGTATAGAAGCAAAAGCTGGACAGTTCTACATGCTTAGAGCTTGGGACAACTATCCAACCCTATCAAGACCTATCTCTATCTACAATGTCTCAGATGGACTTGAATTTCTCATAGAAGAAAGAGGAGAAGGCACAAATCTCTTAAGAAGATTAAAAGAAGGGGACGAACTAAAAGTCTATGGACCTTACGGAAACTCATTTGACATAGACGTAAAAAAAGTTGCGTTAGTTGGCGGAGGAGTGGGAACTGCTCCAATGTACTTAACAGCAAAGAGGATAAAAGAAAAAAATAAAAATGCAGAAGTAAAACTCTACCTCGGATTAGATAAAACTACAAAACTCGATGAAATGTTCTATGATCTAAAGGATTTGGGAGTGGAAATCTTTGTAAAAAGAGGCGGATTTATAACTGACATTATTGACTTCAAGGAAGAAAAACTAATCTATGCCTGTGGACCAGAAGCGATGCTTGAAAATATAACAAAACTATCTCTTAAAGAAGGTTCCACCTGCTATGTATCACTTGATACAAAGATGGCTTGTGGAGTAGGAGCGTGCCTTGGCTGCACTTGCAAAACCAAGAACGGCAACAAGAGAACTTGTAAAGAAGGACCAATATTCTTAGGAAGTGATATTTATGAATAGACTTGAAACAGAATTTTTAGGTGTAAAATTTAAAAATCCACTAGTTGGAGCTTCCGGCACATATGGTTACGGAGAAGATTACAAGGACTACTATCCAGTAGATTTAATCGGAGGCATCTCTTCCAAGGGAGTAACCTACAATCCAAAGCCTGGAAATAGTGGAATAAGACTTCAAGAAACACCATCAGGACTATTAAATAGCATCGGACTAGAAAACCCTGGCATCCACGAATTTGTAAAACATGAATTAAAAGATATGATTAGTCTTGGACCTAAAATATTTGTAAACCTTGGTTCGAACACATTGGATGAATATTTAAAGTCAGCAGAAATTTTGAATGATTACGACTTCGAATTTATAGAACTAAATATCTCATGCCCCAATGTAAAAGAAGGTGGAATGGCATTTGGAATCAAGTGCGAATCCTCAGAGATGATTACAAGAAGGATAAAAGATATTTCCAAGCATAAAATAGTTGTAAAACTCTCACCAAACGCAGAAAATATAGTGGAAAATGCCCTTGCAGTTGAAGAAGGTGGAGCAGATGGAATCTCACTTGTGAATACATTTTTAGGAATGGCTATAGATTTAGAAAAGAGAAAGCCAGTCTTTGACAATGTCTATGCAGGACTATCAGGTCCAGCCATAAAACCAATAGCTTTAAGAATGGTACACCAAGTCTCACACGCTGTAAAAATTCCTGTCATGGCAATAGGAGGAGTGGCAGGATATAGAGATGTGTTGGAATTTATAATGGCAGGGGCTAAACTCGTACAAGTTGGAACTTATAACTTTATGAATCCATACGGAGTGAAAGAAATCCTAGAGGACTTAGAAAAATATTTAGAAGAAAACGACACAACAATAGAAAAACTATATAAGATAATATAAAGAAATATAAAAACACAGAGAAATAGAAACCTCTGTGTTTTTTATGTTTTTGGGCAAAAAAAAGAGAGGCTTAACCTCTCTTATAATTTTATTTATTTAGTTTTGCTTCAAGTGATGCAATTCTATCTTTAAGAGTTTGAACTTCTGATTTAAGAGCGTCTACTTCAGTTTTACGAGAAACTTCTGTAAGTTCTCTATATTCTTTCATCATAGCTTCAGCATCTTCTTTGAATGAATTAACAGCTTCAAGTGTTGTTTCAACAAGTTTATTAAGTTGTTCTTGGTCTTTAAGCTTGTCGATGTTTTTCTTGTACATATTGTTTAGATAGTTATAGAAATCTTCGAAGGATTTGTTTTCTTTAAGTGCATCGAAGTCAGCCTTCATTTCTTCTATAGTATCTTCAGTCGCTTTTTTAAGGATTTCATATACTGCGTCGTTATAATTTCCTAATTTTTTAGCGTAATCTACATATTCTTTTAGATATTTTCTTTGGAGTTTAACTATTTCTTCTGTAGATTTAGAATTATCTAGATTTTCATATGCATCTAGTGAAGAGTTCATTCTACTATCTAAATCTTCTAGGAATTTAACCATTAGAGCTGGTCTTTGTTTCATAGCTTCAAGATAATAATCTTTCATATCGCCGCTTGATACTTGCCAAGGGCTTAGCATTTCCTTAAAAGCAGCATTTTTTGAATTTGCATCTTCTAAAGATTTTTCAAACTCACCTTTTAAAGCTTCAGGTAAATATTTAAATACATTTTCTTCAAGATATGAGATAGAAAGATCTTTGTATTTTTCAAGTGACTTTTCAAAGTTTTCCTTTGCAAGTTCTGGAGTTTTGTAGATATCTTTGTAGAGATCATATGCTCTCATATAAGAATCAAAACTGTCTCTATAATTCTTGAAAAATTCTTCTGGGCTCTTTAAATATTCTCCAAAATCTAAAAAGTTCATATTGGATAGATTTTCAACGTATCTATCATAGTAATCTCCTAGCATTGGATTAATAGCCTTTAAGTTTTCTTTAACTTTTTCATTATCAAAGTATTTACTAACAAAATCTTCTTGGAATTTCTTAGTGTTTTCTGCATAAGATTTTAAGAAATTGTCGTCAAAGAAATTGTATTCATTTGCAAAGAAACTAAGACCCATTTTTTCTAACATTTCGCTTTGTTTTTTAAATAAATCTTCATAAAAATTGTTCATAGCTACCTCCCTTTCTTCAATGTAACTATATTCTATCACATTAGTACACAAATGTCATTTATAAAATAAAAATATGCAAGGTTCCCCCTGCACACTTTATATTTAAAAAAAGAATGAGTTAATTATATTTTAACATATTAAAACGATTATTCAATACTATATAAAATAATTTTGCAAAAAAAAAAGCGACTTACATCAAGTCGCTAAAGATATCAAAACTAAAATCAGAACTATCTGATGAGCCTTCTAACTCATCTTCTTCATCAAAGAGTAATTCTAAATTTTCAAAATTTTCATTTATTTCTGAAATAGGAATGATATTTTCCAAATAATTTTCTCCAATCCATTCTACAGTCTCTTCATAATCAGCAGAATTTTTATCATTTAAAATATTTAAAATCTTTAAATATTCTTTTTCGCCTTCACAGGATTCGATAGGTTCTTTACCAGTTGAATTTAAAAGTTCTGCATCTTTTTCGTAATCATAGATGACATCAGTCACTTTTATATCGAATACAAAAGGAGTGTCATCTCCATAAATCAAGACAAACTTGCTACCTCTATCTAACAAATCTTCGCATATAGAATCCCTGTCAGATTTAAAATTAATTCCCATGGTCTTAGTAATAGAGATTCTTGAATCAATGATTTCTATGCTTTCTTTTTCGATAAAGTATGTGATGGTCTTTGCACCAGTCCAGTTAAGACATGTCATAATAACTTTGGAAAGATTATGGAAACTAAAATCTCCTCTTGCAACAAAATTTCTAGATATATTTAAATCATTTGATCTAAGCTTCAAATTATATTCAAAAACTTTCATATTTACCTCCTATGTTTAAAATTATTATATCACATAGAAAATTTTTATAATATTTATAAATAATATGTAAAAATCGGTTAAAACTTTTAATGAGCATATTGAAAATATTGTTAAAACTAGTTATGAATATCACTTTGTGGTAAAATTTAAGTAGGTGATTAAATGAAAAAATACAGGGCATCGATTAGAGATATAGTTAATTCTATAGATGAAGAAAATAATAAAAAAGATTTTAATAAAGATTCTGAAGAATATATAAATGAAATAAATAAAAAGATTGACAATGGAGACTATTCAGATATTTCAAGTCTCGTTCAAAAATCTGTAGACACCGCGATAGAAGGAGTCAGAAGTTCCATTTCGTACATTTTAAATTCATATAAAAATAAAAAGGATCTACCTCCAGCAAGAACGGAAAAATACGCTGTGCAAAATCCATCTTTAAACACAGCGGCAGGATTTGCAAAATGGGGTGGATATGCATTTATGTTCACTGGTGTAACCTTGATGTTTGGTTTCTTTGAAGAACCAACTCTCGCAATAGGAGCAGCAGCATCATTTGCAGCTGGATTCGTAATGGAAAGATGGGGCAAATTTGCAAGAGAAAGAAGTTTAAGATACAAGAAATATCTTCGTGAATTTGGAAATAAAACTGTGGTAACCATAGATGATCTAAGCTTGTGTGCAGCAGTTGAACCAGAGATAGTTGTAAAAGATCTAAACTACTTCATAAGAAAAGATTACTTTAAAGAAGCTAGACTTGTGGAAAATAATTCCATATTTCTATTGGATAAAAATACCTATGAAGTCTACAAAAATAATTATAGAGATGTCTACAAAGTAGATGCTAAAGAAGCTGATAATAATTTAGGAGAAGGAAAGGTAGATTCGATTTTAGAAATTGGGAAGAGCTATGTTACAGAAATAGCTACCTACTTACCAAACCTATCAGAAGCTATAAAGACCGATGTAACGAGACTTCTCTCAATAGTGAGAGAAATATTTAACCAAGTGAAGAAAGATCCGGCAAAGGCAGATGAGCTTTCAAAGTTTATGGACTACTATCTTCCAACGACGGTTTCACTTTTGAAAAGATATATAGAGTTTAGTGAGTCAGAAGTTACAACTGAATCACAAAGAAACTCAATGAAGGAAATAGAGAAGACAATAAAAACGATAGACGACGCTTTTTTAAAGCTTTTAAACGAAATGTATGGAAATGTTGCAATGGATATAAATTCAGACATAACTGTACTTACCACCATGCTTAAGCGTGAAGGGCTTTTAGATAATGATTTTAAAGGAGAAATAAATGGATAACGAAATTAAATTAACCTTGGACGGAAACGAAGAACAGAATGAACCAGTTCTTGAAATTTCAAAGCTAGATGAATCTATAGAAAAAGTAAAACCAGAAGTAAAACTTACAGAAGAAGAACAAAAGATGGTGGATGAATTTTCCAAGAAGATAGATTTAAAAAACTCCAACCAAGTTCTTCAATATGGAGCAGGGGCTCAATCTAAAATAGCAGGCTTTTCAGAAAAGACTTTAAATACAGTTAGGACCAAAGATTTGGGAGAAGTGGGAGATCTTCTTTCAGATGTGGTTTCAGAACTTAAAAATTTTGAAGTAGATGAAAAAGAAAAGGGAATCACAGCATTCTTTAAGAAGAACACAAATAAGATTATGAATCTTAAAAATAAATACGAAAAGGCAGAAACCAATGTAGAAACAATCTCGAAGGTGCTAGAAAATCATCAAGTTCAACTCTTAAAAGATATTGCAAACCTAGATCAAATGTATGATCTAAACAAGAATTACTACAAAGAAATTTCAATGTATATCTTAGCAGGCAAGCAAAAATTAGAAGAAGCAAGGAATACTGAACTACCAGCGCTTATAGAAAAGGCAAGTGCTTCAAACCTACCTACAGATGCACAAGAATTAAGTGATTTTCAATCATCAATAGATAGATTCGACAAAAAAATCCATGACCTTGATCTAACTAGGACAGTAGCTTTACAAATGGCTCCTCAAATAAGGATGATTCAAGCATCAAACACTGTAATGGTTGAAAAGATTCAATCAACAATTGTAAATACCATTCCACTTTGGAAATCACAAATGGTACTTGCACTTTCAGCGGCTCACACAGGACAAGCAGCTAAGGCAACAAAAGATGTGACCAACTTAACCAATGAACTTTTAAAGAAAAACGCAGACAATTTAAAGATGGCTACAGTGGAAACTGCAAGAGAAGCAGAAAGATCAGTAGTGGATATAGAAACTCTAAAACATACCAATGAACAGCTAATTTCAGCTCTATCAGAAGTTAGAGACATCCAAATAGAAGGTCGCGCTAAGAGAAGAGAAGCTGAAATGGAAATGGTAAAACTTGAAAGCGATCTAAAGAAATCACTAATCGAAATAGCTACAAAGGAAAGATAAAATATAATGAAATTACTTGAAGAAAGAATAATAAAAGACGGGAAAATCTTAGACGATGGAAGAATTATAAAGGTGGATTCATTTTTAAACCATCAACTTGACATACCATTTTTGGAAAAATTGGGGGACGAAATGTACGCCCATTTTCTAGGCAAAAAAGTAAACAAGATCCTTACAATAGAGGCATCTGGAATTGCACTTGCAACTGTAGTGTCACAAAGCTTCAACGGAATTCCTGTAGTCTTTGCAAAGAAACAAAAGACAAAAAATATTGGAGATAATGTCTACACATCAGAAGTTAAGTCCTACACATCTGGCAAAGAATATACTATCACAGTTTCAAAAGAATTTTTAAACGAAGGCGACAGACTTTTAATAATCGACGATTTCTTGGCTGAAGGACAAGCTTTAAGAGGACTTATAGATATTTCAAATAAGGCTTCTGCCCATATTTGTGGACTTTCTGTTGCGGTTGAAAAAGGATTTCAAGGTGGCGGCGATAGCTTAAGACAAGATGGATTTGATCTACTTTCTCTAGCAATAATCGAATCGGCAAAAGATAATAAAATAGAATTTAGGAGATAGAAATGAAATTTAACGAACTTGCGAAAAATAGAAGATCAATCAGAAAATTCACAGGAGAAAAAGTATCTAACGAAGATATTGAAACCATACTAGAAACAACACTTACATCTCCAGCAGCATGCAATAGAGATTCTGTTCACTACTATGTATTTCAAGACGAAAAATCTCTTGAAAAACTTTCGAAGCTAAAGCCATCAGGAGCAGATTTTTTAAGAGAATGTGATGTGGCAATAATGATTCTTGGAGATAAGGAACTTTCACCTGGAACATATTTTCAAGATGAATGTATAGCGGCTACAACTATGCAGCTTCAAGTACATGATATGGGTTTAGGCTCATGTTGGGTAAATATCGTTGGTGGTCAGTACGACGAAAATACAACCAGCTATGAATATTTATTAAAGGAATTTGATATTCCAGAAAAATTCGACATCCAATGCATAATTGGAATTGGTTATCCAGCAGAAGACCCAGAACCTAGAAACAATAGAAAAATAAAAGATTTCGTAAGATTTGATAAATAGTGGTGGATATGAAGTTTACTACGAAATCATTAGACGAGACAAAATCGCTTGGAAGAAGGCTGGGATCTATTATAGATTCTGGACAAGTAATCGCCCTTGAAGGAGATCTTGGAGCAGGTAAGACCACATTTACAAAATCCTTAGCAGAAGGACTTGGAGTAGAAGATGTGGTTACAAGTCCAACATTTAATCTTATAAACGAATACATGGGAAGACTTCCTGTTTACCATTTCGACGTATATAGGCTAGATGGAATAGACGCTGACTACATGGGCTTTGATGAATATTTGTTTTCTGAAGGAGTCTGCATAATTGAATGGGCTGAAAAAATCAAAGAACTTCTTCCAGAAGATACACTTTATATAAATATTAAAAAAATATCCGAAACAGGAAGAGAATTCGAATTTACTCCTAAAGGCGAAAAATCAAATAGAATAATGGAGGTGATCACGTCATGTTGACCTTATCACTTGACACCAGCTCAAAAACTGCCTGTGTAGGTCTTTTAAGAGATGGAGAAAATCTTGCGAATATCACACTGACAGGAACGAAATTTCACTCCGAATCATTAATCGACATGGTAGACGACGCGCTAAAATATCAGGATCTAAAGATAAAAGACGTGGATCTAATAGTCGTAGGAGTAGGACCAGGATCATTTACAGGACTTAGAATTGCTCTAACCGTTGCGAAGACATTTGCTCAGACGCTGGATATTCCAATAGTCGGCATAAGTTCACTTGAAGCATACGCCTTTGGATTTAAAAATAGAGATAAAATCGTACCGCTTATAGACGCAAGACGAGAAAGAGCATTCTTCGGAATGTATAGAACTTCTGGTGATAAACAGATAGAAACTATAATCGAAGATAGACTTGCAAGTTTTGATGAGATAAGAGAAATAATAGATGAAGATACAATCCTAGTTGGAGAAAGTGCAGAAACTTTAAGAGAAAGTCTAGGAGCGAGATTTGCATCTACAACAGAGATACTTCCTACAGATCTTGCAAGGCTTGGAGAACTTAAATACAAAGAAGAAGGAAGCGACAACTACTTTACACTTATTCCAAACTATTTAAACGTTTCCCAAGCGGAGAGGCAATGGAAACAAAAATAAGGCATGCAGAGGTGCGTGACATACCGAGCATAATGAGTTTGGAGTACGAAAATTTTGACGAGCCATGGAGTTATGAGACCATTCTTTTGGAAACTACTAAGGAAACCAATATAACTCTAGTAATTGAAAATCAAAAGGTCTTTGGTTACATGCTCGTTATAATGATGTATGAAGAGTTTCATATAGGATCTATATGCATCGATGAAAATTATCGAAGCTTAGGCTATGGAGCGAAACTTCTAAATGCATTTTTCGATGCAACAGATAAATTCGGATATGATACGACATTAGAAGTAAGATTTGACAATTATAGTGCAATAAAACTATATGAAAAAGTCGGATTTGAAAAAGCTGGAATTAGAAAGAATTATTATAAACATGGCAAGGATGCCATAATAATGTGGAGGAAAAATGATAACACTGGGAATTGAATCATCCTGCGATGAAACTTCTGTAGCTATTGTAAAAGATGGCAGAGAAGTACTATCCAATATAATTGCATCACAGATAGATGTTCATAAAAAATATGGCGGAGTCGTTCCTGAAATCGCATCAAGAAAACACGTGGAAGCTATATCCCAAGTTATAGATGAAGCGTTTAAAGAAGCTGAGATTACTTATGACGATTTAGATATGATCTGTGCCACAAGAGGTCCAGGACTTATAGGGGCACTCCTAGTTGGACTCAGTGCAGGAAGAACTATGGCATATGCACTTGATAAACCTTTTGTCGGTGTTAACCATATGATGGGACATATCTGCGCCAACTACATTTCAAATAAAGAACTAGAACCACCATTTATCTGTTTGGTGGTAAGTGGAGGCCACACATATCTTTTAGACGTAAAAGACTATACAGAATTTAAATTGATCGGCAGAACATTAGACGATGCAGCCGGAGAAGCTTATGACAAAATAAGCAGGGTCTTAGGACTTGGATATCCAGGAGGCCCAGAAATAGAAAAGGCAGCAAGAGATGGAAAAGATATTTACAATTACCCAAGAGTAATGATAAACGATGGATATGACTTTTCATTCAGTGGACTTAAGACAGCAGTAATAAATCATCTTCATAATATGGAACAAAAAAACGAAACCTATAGAATTGAAGATGTTGCAAGATCATTTCAAGATGCTGTTATAGATGTGTTGGTAGAGAAAACTATAAAATTAACAGAAGAGAGAAATCTTGATAAAATAGTTTTATCTGGAGGAGTATCTGCAAATGGTGAACTAAGACGAAGAATGGAAGAGGCAGCGAAAGAACACGGATATAGAGTCTACTATCCAGAAAAAATACTTTGCACCGATAACGCAGCAATGATAGCATCAGCAGGATACTATGAATACAAATCTGGAAAATATGAAAATAATGTAACTGCCAAGCCTAATTTAGGTCTAGAAAATTCTTGACAAATTAAGGATTTTTAAATAGAATAAAAGAAAACACATAAAGTTTTTTTCATATTGGCAAGTCACTTTGCCAATTTTTCTTTTTGTACTTTAAAATTGATATAAGGAGTTCAAATGACAAAGTTTATATTTGTAACAGGTGGAGTAGTATCAGGTATTGGAAAAGGAATATCTGCAGCCAGCATAGGAAGACTTCTAAAAGATAGAGGTCTATCAGTATTTATGCAAAAGTTCGACCCATATTTAAATATTGACCCAGGAACCATGAGTCCATACCAACACGGAGAAGTATTTGTGACCAAGGACGGCGCAGAAACAGATTTGGACCTAGGCCACTACGAAAGATTTATAGATGAAGAACTTACGAAGAGAGCATCTATAACCACAGGCAAAGTCTACGCAAGAATAATAGAAAAGGAAAGACGCGGAGACTTCAACGGGGCGACAGTACAAGTAATTCCACATATAACAGATGAAATAAAAAATGCAGTATATAAAGCTGCAGAAGAATCTAAAGCAGATGTAGTAATAACAGAAATCGGCGGAACGGTTGGAGATATAGAATCCCTTCCATTCTTAGAAGCAATAAGACAGATTCACGCAGAAAATAAAAAGGAAGACGTGTTATTTGTACACACAGTACTAGTGCCACAAATACCAGGATCAGACGAACTAAAGACAAAACCTACCCAACACTCATTCAAAGAACTTATGAGTAACGGAATAAAGACTAATGTCATCATCGTTAGATCTGACGGAGAAATCACAGAATCAATCAAAAATAAAATATCACTATTTTGTGACGTGCCAGTAGATGCAATAGTTCAATCAGAAAATGTTGACTTTATTTATGAAGTTCCACTAGTATTCCACAAACATGGACTAGATAAATACATCTTAAAAAAGCTTGATCTAGAAAATCAACCAGAATCTAAAGGCGAATGGTCAAAGATGGTAGCAAGATTTAAAACTGCAAATAAACCAGTTAAGATTGCACTAGTTGGTAAATATGTAGAACTTCACGACGCATATCTATCAGTTAACCAAGCGCTATTAGATGCAGGCTGGGACAATGGCTTAATGGTAGAAATCAAATGGATAAACTCAGAAGAACTTACAGAAGAAAATTCTGATAAACTTCTATCAGACGTAGATGGAATCATAGTGCCGGGAGGATTCGGTTCAAGAGGTTTAGAGGGAATGATCGAAGCCAGCAGGTACGCAAGAGAAAATAAAATCCCTTACTTTGGAATCTGCCTTGGAATGCAAATAGGACTAATAGAAATCGCTAGAAATGAACTAGGATTTAGAGATGCACATACAACAGAAGTAAAGGCTCAAACCACCTATCCAATAATTGACTTAATGGATTCACAAAAGGGAATAGAAAACCTAGGAGGAACACTAAGACTAGGAAATTATGAATGTACACTAGAACCAGAATCCAAAGTCCATGAGCTGTACAAGGAAGATAAGATTTTAGAAAGACATAGACACAGATACGAATTCAACAACAAGTTTAGATCAGATTTAAGAAGGGCAGGAGTTCAATTCGTAGGCATAAATGAAGATCTTGATCTAGTAGAAATAATAGAGTTAAAAGATCACCCATACTATGTGGCATGCCAATTCCACCCAGAATTTAAATCAAGACCGAATAGACCACATCCACTATTTGTTGGATTTGTAAAAGCAGCATTTGAAAAATCTAAGGCAAACTAAGGTTTGCCTTTTTTTGAGGAGAATATGTTTAAATTTTTTTATAATAGATCGCGAAATATTGACACCAAGCCAATATATGAAGAAATATTAAACTCGGAAAGAGATCCAGAATACAGATTGGAATTTATAAAACAATACACTCAACCTGGATTTGGAGAATATGAATACAATATTTTGACTAAAAAAGAAGAAAAGACAACGAGAAACGCAGAAGAATTACTCGCTTTAATAATGAAATTTAAAAGCGAAGAAGAGGAAATAAAAAATATAGATAAATATTTAGAAGACAAAAGAGCACTGGAACTAATAAATTCATTTGAATATTTATTTTTTAGATATAACACATACGATGAAGATGCTCTAATAGCCATATCGACAAAATTAATGAAGCTTGGAACCAATGTAGAAACAGTTAAACTAGGGATACTACTTACACAGTACTTTGATTTGGAATCCAAAGATGAAGCTAAAAAAGTGGTGTTTAATTTAGGAGAGTATCCGGATTTTACATACTATAGCCTAGTGGCACTTAAGCCTACCAATATGTACTACGGAGCACTGGAAGATTATTTAGAAACGACCTTTGACTATGGAGAATTAATAGTCAAAAGAATGGAGGAAGAAGATGAACCTAGGTAAGATACAGAAATTAAAAGTAAAGGAAATGTCACCACACGGAGCAATCCTAACAGATGGAACCGACACTGTGCTTCTACCAAATAATGAAAGCGCAGATTTAAAAATAGGAAAAGAAGTGGATGCATTTCTATATAAAGACTCAAAAGATAGACTCATAGCCACACTTAAAACACCATACTTAACAGTAGGCAAGATTGGTATGTTGGAAGTAGTAGCAAAGTCAAGAGTAGGATACTTCGTAAACATAGGACTAGATAAAGACATATTCCTTCCATTTAAAGAAGTTAATGGAAGAATATTTGTAGAAGAAAAATATCTCTTCTACATGTACGAAGACAGAGGAAGGCTCTGTGTAACGATGAATCTAAGAGACCATCTAAAGAGAAACGACAAGTTCAAAGTAAATGACAGAGTAGAAGGCACAATCTATGCAATAGATAGAAAATATGGAGCCTTCGTCGCAATATACAATGAATACGATGGATTTCTCCCGATAGAAGAGTTAAAAGGCGCTCATACAGTAGGAGAACAAATAGAAGCAAGAGTACTTAGAATCTTAAAAGACAAGAAGATAACATTAACATTTAGAGATTACGCCTACAAACAAAGAAAAGATGACGCAGAAGAAATATTAGCTCTTATAAAAGAAAACAATGGAAAACTAAACTTGGGAGACAAATCAGATCCAGAAGAAATAAAAAAAGTAACAGGACTATCTAAAAAAGCATTCAAAAGAGCAGCAGGCACTCTCTATAAAATGGAAATGATAGACGTAGCAGATCATAGCCTGGAGCTTAGAGAATGATAGCAGAAATTGTTGACCTATCCCATGATGGGAGAGGCATCGTAAAAGAAAATGGAGTCTACTTTTTAGACGGAGGACTAATCGGTGACAAAGTCGAGTATACCGTCACAAACGAAAAGAAAAAACAGGGCAGGATAACAAAAATATTAGAGAAATCAAAATATAGAATAGAAAGTCCCTGTCCATATAGCGGTGAATGTGGTGGATGTCCATTAATAGAACTAGACTACAAAAAAGAACTTGAATGGAAGAGATCTCGAGTAGAAAACGCCATAAAGAGAATAGGTAAAATTGACAAGGAAGTAGAACCAATAATAGAAAATAAAAAGCCATTTCGATATAGAAACATCGTGCAGCTGAAAGTACAAGACGGAAAAATAGGATACTTTAAAAAGGGAACCCACGAAGTCCTAGACATAGACGACTGTAAAATCGCACCAGAAGAAATAAAAGACGTAATCAAAATCCTTAAAAATTGGAACGGACTATCCTCCATCGAACAAGCGATAATAAGAGTAAACTATCAAGGCGAGATAATGGTAATCCTCGGCACAAGAACTGGAGTGAAAAAAGAAAACAATCTACTAAAAAAACTCCTAGACTTAAAAGTAATCTCTGTGTATGAAGACATAAATAAAACTAGAAATCACTACGGATATGAACTTCGCGAAATATATAAATCCAAACAGATGTACGAAAAAATAGGGAATCACAAATTCATTGTGGAACCAGGCACATTTTTACAAGTAAACCCATACCAAGTAGAAAATTTATATAATCTTGCAGTGGAAGGACTAGAACTTGAGAAGACGGACAGAGTCATGGATCTCTACTCAGGCATCGGAACCATCTCACTAAAAATGGCAGAACAAGTAGAAAGCGTAGTAGCGGTAGAATCTTTCGAAGGCTCGGTAGAAATAGCAAGGAAAAATGCAGAACTAAATGGAATAGAAAACGTAGAATTCGCCCATGGAAAAGTAGAAGAACTAACAGAAGAACTAGAAAAATACACGGTAAATAAAGTACTACTAGACCCACCAAGGGCAGGAGCAAAAGAAGAAGCACTGCGAACAATCATAAAATTAAACCCAGAAAGAATCGCCTACGTCTCCTGTAATCCATCCACATTGGCAAGAGACTTACAAATCCTCGGAGAAAAATACAGAGTAGAAAAAATAATCCCAGTGGATATGTTCAGCCACTCAAGCCATGTTGAGACAGTAGTATTGATGTCAAGAAGAAAGAATAATAAGATATAAAAGTGCTGAATTCAATGGCTTTTAGGATTTTAGAAGAAATATTAAAAGCCATTTTTCTATTTGAAAAACACCTTGTGGGAACATATTAATAGTAAAAATCGTAGGGGTGTGTAGACAGGATAGATATTTATAGGGAGAGTGAACAGAATAGATATTAGGACTTGACACATCAATT